>Ga0154535_123_pt1 | contig 229507 bp, 214 predicted proteins | sample RifGroF1_FD_105678 | JGI IMG/M metagenome (GOLD analysis project Ga0154535, IMG submission 105678) | Burkholderiales bacterium GWF1_66_17 | reverse complement strand
ATAGTGCGGATTCCCGTGTGAAAGTAGGTCATCGTCAGGCTCTTACTACCCCACAACCCCCTCGTACATCTCGTACTTGGGGGTTTTGGCTTTTCTGGCCCCTTTGTTTGTCGCGCTTGGTTGGAGCGCATGTTTGCTATCAATCAAGTGTTGATCACCAGATCGCCTTTCAACCGCAGCGCATTGTTACTTTCCAATTCGGTCAACAGGCGATCCAGCCATTCCTTTTGTTGTTGATCGCTGTCGGGTGGCATCGTATTGCTCAGATAAGGCGTATTTCTGGCCCACTTTAGCAAATCGTTTCGCGCTATTGTTCGCCATTCCAGCAATCGGAACTTGATCAAAACCTTGGCCGCGTGTCGATGGTGCTTTTCCGGCGAATGGGTGAACTGCGCTAACCGGCTTCGGGCTCTTGTGATCGCTGGCCAGACATCCTGGAACACGCTGCCATGGCCCGGAATCACGGTCTGCGGTCTCAGGCTTTCGATCAAGTCCAGTGTTTCTCCCACTTCCTCAAACGCTGCCTGTCCTTCCAGTTCCGGGAAGACGACACCAAATCCGTTTTGCCACAAGGCATCGGCGGAGATCAGAACCCGATGGTCAGGCTGGAAAAGGATGATCGAATGCGGGTCATGGCCTTTTGCACCATGTATTTGCCAGCTCCAGGAACCCAGCCGCAGTTCCTGTCCTGGGAGCAGTAGGCCCTGATGTCGAAAGGGAGGGCATTGTTGGCCAGTGGGTGTGTAAGTCAGCGCGACGGGGTCCCAATTGGCAACGCTGTCGGCCTGCCCTGGCGGAATCAAGGTCATGAGTTGGGGATACCTGTGCTGCAGGGCAGCGTTGCCCCCGCAATGGTCGCTGTGGAGGTGGGTGTTGAGCAACACATCCAGCGGCGTCTCAGCAAGCTCGCCGGTCACCAGGGCCAGTGTCTGGCTGGCATGACTGCCATAGCCGGAATCGACGAGTGCCGTGGGACCCTCACCTCGAATCAAGGTGTTGTTGGCCGAGAGCCACCCCCGTTCGAAAACGGTGGCGCCCACCGCCTTGAGGGTGTCCGCGACAGAAGGCGCTTCAATCATGGGTATGTTTGGCCTGAGAGGTCCGTCAGGCGGGTGCACGAAGCGCGCGCCGCAGGATCTTGCCGACGTTGGTCTTGGGGAGTTCGTCGCGGAATTCGATGTACTTGGGCCGTTTGTAGCCGGTGAGGTTGTCGTGGCAGTACCGGGCCACGTCTTCCTCGCGCAGTATTGGATCGCTGCGCACCACGAACACCTTGATGGCTTCGCCTTGTTTCGCGTCTTCCACGCCAATGGCGGCACATTCCAGCACGCCGGGGCACATGGCGATGACGTTCTCCAGTTCGTTGGGAAAGACGTTGAAGCCGGAAACCAAGATCATGTCTTTCTTGCGGTCCACGATACGGGTGTAGCCCCGCTCGTCCATGATGCCGACATCGCCCGTGCGCATGTACCCGTCTGCCGTGAACGCCTGAGTCGTCTCTTCGGGCTGGTTGTAGTAGCCCGTCATGACGTTGGGCCCTTGAATGCAGATTTCGCCGGGGGTGCCCAGCGGAAGGCTGTTGCCGTCGTCGTCCTTGATGGCGATGGCGATGCCGGGCAAGGGAAGCCCGATCGTGCCTGTGAAGTCGCGGTTGATCACCGGGTTGTTGGTGCCAATGGCACAGGTTTCGCTCATGCCCCAACCTTCAATCATGGGGCAGCCAGTGACCTTGAGCCATTGCTTGGCGGTTGACTCTGAAGCAGCCATGCCGCCCGCCTGCGACAGCGCCAGGCTGGAAAAATCGAGCTGGCGGAACTGTGGATCCTGCAGCAGGGCGTTGAACAGGGTGTTGACCGCCGGCAGCAGGTGAAACGGGCGGCGCTTCAGTGTTTCAACCAGTTTGGGCACGTCCCTGGGGTTGGGAATCAGGGTCATGTGTGCTCCCCAGCGCATGGTCAGCAGGCTGAGCGTGAGCGCGAAGATGTGGTACAGCGGGAGTGCCGCGATGGCGTTGACCATGCGGATATCGCCAACGCGCGCAAGCGCGGGCTGGAACCAAGCCTCGGCTTGCAAGACAGCGGCGATGATGTTGCGGTGGGTGAGCACCGCGCCTTTGGAGAGGCCGGTGGTCCCGCCGGTGTACTGCAGGAACGCGATGTCATCGGCCTGGGCCAGGCTGGGTTTGAGTGTCTGGCTGGTACCTTCGGCCAGGGCCTGGCGGAAGCTGGCAATGGTGCGCGGCCCCAGCACGCCGGTCACTGGCAGCTTGTAAGCGGGAACCAGCTTCGCCAGATGCCGGACAGCGAAACTGATCCAGCGACCGTACCAGAAGCCGAGCAAGTCGCCCAGGCTGGCGACCACCACGTGGCGCAATCGGGTGACGTCGATGACTTCTTCGAGTGTGTGGGCAAAGTTTTCCAGGATGACGATGGCCTCGGCGCCGGAGTCCTTGAGCTGGTGTTCCAGCTCACGCGCGGTGTACAGGGGATTGACATTGACCACCGTGTAGCCCGCGCGCACCACGGCCGCCATGGCCACCAGGAACTGCGGCACATTGGGCAGCATGATGGCCACACGAGCACCCGGCGCGAGTCCCTTGGCCTGCAGCCAGGCACCCAGGGCCGCACTGTGTTGATCGAGCTCGCCGTAGCTCATCCAGCGCTCCATGCACACGGACACGGGTTGTCGCGCGTTCTTTCGCAGCGACTCTTCCAGCAGGGTGGCCAGTGAGCGGTATTGCTCGGGTTGAACGTCGTGTGCAACGCCGGCGGGGTAGTGGGACAGCCAGGGACGGTTCATGTTCATGACGGGTGTTGGTCTGGGAGCATTCTGGCGGGCAGAACCGCGTTGGCACACAGGGCCAGCCCTAGGACCGTGTCACCCAAAGCACAGAGGGCGCTGAAGCGACTCAGGCCCGCGCCAGCTCGTCGGCGAGCGCCCGCTGGCAGCTGTCTGGCGCGGCATCAAACAGGGTATCGATCCACGCGTGCTCGCGCTCGTTGATGGTCGCCAGGAACGCCTGGGCGTCGCCCAGGGAGGCAAAAGCCGAAAACCCGTTCTCCAGAAACTGTTGCAAAGACGACAGGCCGGCCGCCTGCGCGGGCTTTCGCATGAGTTTGAGAGCGATGGACAGGGACCTCATTCGGGTCAGCCGCTGCAGTTCGCGGCCCATGTGTTTCACCACCGAGAGTTGCCGGTCGCGCAGCGGGCGTTCACCGGTGAGGCGCCAACTGAGCACATAGCGCTCGGCTTCGCTGCGAGAACTGTCTTGCGCCAACCAGTGCGTGGCCAGTTGGTGGTCCAGCGTTTCGGTGAGCGCATGGGTCTCGGCCAGATCCACCGCGAGCTCCGCCACGGCGTCAGGGAACATGCGCTCGATGGCCCCTGCGATGCGTCCGAACTGCGTATCACGCTCGGTGAAGTCGTGCTCACCGTAGAGCTCATCGAGGAAGAAACGGGTGGCTTCCGCGTAGCGAGGCTGAACAAGAAAGTCGGCGTAGGTGGCGCGAAAGCGCCTCGCCTGCAGCTGCTTGACCTGGTGTACGGCGCTGGCCAGGCCGGCATCGTGAGCCTGCTCACGCAGATGCGCCACACGCTGCAGATGCATGCGGATCTGTTCTGCGGCGCTGGTCCCGGCGTTCATCGAGAACCAGTCTACCGCTGCAACAGACCGTTCCGCTAGGGCGTGCGCTCTACCACCGTGCAGGCAACATCCGGCGATGGCGTGCGATAGTTCAACGATGTTCGATAGACAAGTTGCTGATCCCAACGGGCGGGTCGCGGTCCACCGCGTTTCCGGACTCGCAAGCCTGCAGCAAGGACTCATGCTCGGGTCGTTGGCACTGGCCGCGGGCTGGAGTCTGTGGGCGTGGAGCTGGTCCCGCCCCGCTGCGTTGCTGGGGATGCTGGCCCTGTTGGGAGGGTATGCCTTGGTGCTGGCGCTGGAGTTTGTGGTGGTCGGCGTGGTGAACCGGAGCGACCCGACACCCCGTGCCCATGCGGGAACCCTGTTGTGCGCCTGGTGGCAGGAGGTGCGGGTGGCCCCCCGGGTGTTTTCCTGGCGGCAGCCGTTTCGCTGGCGCTGTCTGCCGGATGAAGACGTGATACCGGCACCGGGCTGCACAGCGTTGGTGTTCGTGCACGGCTTTGTGTGCAACCGCGGCTTCTGGCTACCCTGGATGAATGAGCTGCGGCAGCGCGGCGTGCCCTACACCTCGGTGAATCTGGAGCCGGTGTTCGGTTCGATAGACACGTATGGGCCATTGATCGACGACGCCGTGCGGCGCGCGCACGCGCTCACCGGCCAGCCGCCGATGCTGGTGTGTCACAGCATGGGCGGCCTGGCGGCGCGCGCCTGGCTGGACGCGATGCCCGGTGCGGACCAGCGGGTGAGCCGGATCGTGACCATCGGCTCGCCGCACCATGGCACTTGGCTGGCCCAGTTCAGCCGCGTGGACAACGGTCGCCAGATGCGGATCGGAGGGGACTGGTTGCGTTCACTCCAGGCGCGTGAGGCCGGGACAGCGCCGAACCACCGGTACGACCGCTTTGTCTGCTGGTATTCCAACGCGGACAATATCGTGTTCCCCGCCGCCACGGCGACACTGCCGGGCGCCGACAACCGCCATGTGACAGGCGTGTCGCACGTGGCCATGGCGTTTCACCCCCAGGTGATGCGCGACACGCTGGCCTTGTTGCCCAAGGTCCAACTCGCAGCCGCCTGAGCGCTGGCACGAAGATGCACCGCGTCCGCAGGCGGACGATGGACCTCCCTCCACGCCTGACCGGCGGTTATTCGGCCTTGGTTCCCGTCGCCAGCACCCCACGCCGCATCTGGTCGAGTTCCATGGTCTCGAACAGCGCCTTGAAGTTGCCCTCGCCAAAGCCCTCATTGCCTTTGCGCTGGATGAACTCGAAAAAGATCGGGCCGAGCTGGTTCTCGCTGAAGATCTGCAGCAGCAGTTCGCCGGGCTTGCCGTCCACGAGGATGTTGCGCTGCTGCAGTTCGGCGACGTTTTCGCCGTGGCCGGGAATGCGCTTGTCGAGCAGTTCGTAGTAGGTGTCGCTGGTGTTGAGCAGCTTCACCCCGGCGAGCTCCAGCGCATCGACCGTGTCGTAGAGATGGGTCGAGCCCATGGCGATGTGCTGGATGCCTTCGCCGTGGTAACGATCCAGGTACTCCTGGATCTGGCCGGCCTTTTCGTTGCCTTCTTCGTTGATCGGAATGCGGATCTTGCCGCAGGGGCTGGTCATGGCCTTGCTTTTCACACCCGTGGCCTGGCCCTCGATGTCGAAGTAACGCACTTCGCGAAAGTTGAACAGGCGCTCGTAGAACCCGGCCCATTCGTCCATGCGGCCGCGGTGCACGTTGTGTGTGAGGTGGTCGATGTAGGTCAGGCCGTGGCCCACCGGGTTGAGCTCGGCGCCGGGCAGCGGCTCGAAGTCCACATCGAAGAAGCCGATGTTGCCGATATCGCCCGGCTGCGCGCCGTTCTTGCCGCGCCAGCGGTCGATGAAATAGATGATGGAGTCGCCGATGCCTTTGATGGCCGGGATGTTGAGCTCGCCCGGTGCCGCGGTGTTGGCGTAGCCCCACGCACCCAGCGAAAGGGCGCGCTCGTAGGCGGCCTTGGCATCGCGCACGCGGAAGGCGATGGCGCACACGCTGGGGCCGTGCAGGCGGGCGAAGCGCTGGGCGAAGCTGTCGGGCTCGGCGTTGATGATGAAGTTGATCTCGCCCTGGCGGTACAGCGTCACGGCCTTGTGGCGGTGTTTGGCGATCGGCTTGAAACCCATGCGCTCGAACAGCGCGCCCATGGCGGCCGGGTCGGGCGCGGCGTATTCGATGAACTCGAAACCGTCGGTGCCCATGGGGTTCTCCCAGGTGGTTGCGGCTGAGGTGACGGCGGCGGGCAGGCTGGCGTTCATGGTGGTCTCCTTGTGGTGTGTGGAAAGCGAAGCGCCACTGTATCGGCGCAGCGTGTCACGATTCCAGCGTTTTGGGGCGCCCCGTTTGTCCTTTTTGCAGCATTCCTGCAAAATGAGCCGCATGCAAGCACTGGACAAGCTCGATCGCCACATTCTGCGCAGCCTGCAGGCCGATGGCCGGGCCACCTACGACCAGATCGCCGAGGTGGTGGGGTTGTCGCCCAGCGCCGTGTTGCGGCGGGTGAAGCGGCTGGAAGAGGTGGGTGTGATCGACCGTTATGTGGCGCTGGTCAAGCCCGAGGCCGTGGGTCTGGGTCTGACGGCCTACGTCAACGTGCGGCTGGAGAAGCACGCGGAGAGTGCCAAGCGCAACCCCATGGACCAGTTCCGCGCCAGCGTGCAGGGCTGGCCCGAGGTGGTGGAGTGCGCCGCGCTCACAGGCGAAATGGACTTCCAGCTGCGGCTGGTGGTGGCCGACATGGCGGCCTACTCGCGCTTCATGATGGACACCCTGCTCAAGCACCCCAGCGTGCAGGACTGCAAGACCAGTTTCGTGATGGACCGGGTGAAAAGCACCACCGCTTTGCCCGTGTGACGCGCCCATTTTTGGGGTGTTTTGCTGCATCGCAACAAAATCAGCTGACGAGCGGTCGAAATGCCGCCCGCCCGTCGGGTTTTTCCCGCTTTAGAGAACCCACATCCTTGTCGATATAGGGATAACCCTTATATTTCAGGCCATGGTCGATCCCCTCTCCTGGTTCAAGTCGTCCGCGTCACGCGGCGCGGTGGCGCCACGCCCGCTGGACGATGTGGCGCCGGGTGAGCTGCGCAAGACCGGCTCTTCCACCTCGATGGCCGTGCCGATCCGGTCCATGGGGCCCGGGCATCTGGAGCGCATCACCGCCCACCTGCTGGCGCTGGAGCCGCACGACCGATACCTGCGCTTTGGTTATGCGGCCAACGACGAGCAGATCCAGCGCTACGTGGCGAGCCTGAACTTTGCGCGCGACGAACTGTTCGGCATCTTCAACCGCAAGCTCGAACTCATCGCCATGGCGCACCTGGCGTATTCGGTGGATCCGCAGTGCACCAGCTGCGCCGAGTTCGGTGTCTCCGTGTCCCGCCAGGCCCGAGGCCGCGGCTACGGCAGCCGCCTCTTCGAACGGGCGGTCATGCACGCGCGCAATGAGGGCGTGAGCCAGCTGTTCATTCATGCGCTGTCCGAAAACACCACCATGCTGCGCATTGCCCGCAAGGCCGGCGCCGCGATCGTGCGCGACGGCTCCGAAAGTGAAGCCCACCTGCACCTGCCGCCGGCCGATTTCGACTCGCGCATGACCGAGCTGGTCAACGAGCAGATGGCCCTGACCAACTACCACCTCAAGGTCCAGGCGCGGCAGTTCTGGGATGGGCTGGCCCTGCTGATGGAAATCCGCCAAGGCGTGCGCGAATCGCGCGAACGCGTGCGCGGCTGACCGGGCAAGGCGGACCCGGTTGTCCCGTGCAGGCCGGCCGGGCGCTCCGGGGCGGCGTCTCTCTGGATGCTGTCATGGGCTTGCGGTATCCTTCGAACTCCTTCCACCAACCCCTTCCTTCAGTGGCCGACATCCCCCCCAGTCCCGGGCCGCAGCGCAGCCTGCGGCATGAAGACAAACGTGGTTTCCTGCAAAAGCTCGCGGAGTTCATCCACCCCGGGCCGGATTCCAAGGACGAGTTGATCGAAACCCTGGCCGAGGCCGAGGACAACGACATCATCAACGCCGAATCGCGCGTCATGCTCGAAGGCGTGATCCGCATCGCCGACATGTCGGCTGGCGACGTGATGGTGGCAGCCCCGCGCATGGACGTGCTCAACATCGATGCACCCTACGACGAGCTGCTGCACCTGGTCATCGACACCGCGCACTCGCGCTTCCCGGTGTACGAGGGCGAGACCGAAAACATCATCGGCATCCTGCTCGCCAAAGACCTGCTCAAGCTGCAGCGCGCGCCCGAACTCAACATCCGCGCCCTGCTGCGCCCCGCCACCTTCGTTCCCGAGAGCAAGGGTCTGAACGACCTGCTGCGCGAATTCCGCGGCAACCGCAACCACCTGGCCATCGTGATCGACGAGTTCGGCCGCGTGGCCGGCCTCATCACCATCGAGGACGTGCTGGAAGAAATCGTGGGCGAAATCGAAGACGAGTTCGACGTGGTCGAAGACGACGGCGACATCTTCGCGCTGGCCGACAGCACCTGGCGCGTCAGCGGCGACACCTCCATCGAGCGCATCAACGAGTCGTTCGGCCTCAAGCTGGCGGTGGACGATTTCGACACCATCGGCGGTCTCATCGCGCACACCATGGGCCACGTGCCCAAGCGCGGCGAGCAGCATGAGATCGATGGCCTGCGCTTTGTGGTGTTGCACACCAAAGGCGGCGCGGTCAAATGGTTCAAGGTGATGCCGACACCTTTGGTCGATTGAGCCATACCCGCGATCACGCCCACATGTCACCGGACCGCCATGCGCAGCCTGTTCGGTAACCTGCACACGCCGTCGAGCTTCTCCCCCCTCAGTGGTCAGCCACCGGGACGCCCTGCCCGTGGCAGCGGCCTGTTCTGGCTGGTGATCTGTGTGTTGGCCGGCTGGCTGCAGGCGGCAGCCCTGGCCTGGCCCGTGCGCGGCTGGAGCCCCCCGGGCCTGTCGCCCGGCGAGCCCAGTGGCTGGCTGCAGATCGGATCGCTGTCGTTGCTGGTGCTGGCCCTGCTGCATGTGCACCAGGCGCGCCAGGGCGTCTGGCGCGCCTGGGTGTTTGCCACGGCCTGGCTGGCCTCGACCTTCTGGTGGTTGTTTGTTTCCATGCACACCTACGGCGGCCTGCCAGCCTGGCTGGCGGCGCTGGCCGTGTTGGTGCTGGCGGGTCTGCTGGCGCTCTATTACGCGCTGGCGGCGGGCCTGATGTGCGTGCTGGCACCGCGTTCTCGCTTTCGACAGGCCTGGATGTTCGCGGCGCTCTGGACCCTGGCCGAGCTCGCGCGCGGTCGCTGGCTGACCGGGTTCCCCTGGGGCGCTGGCGGCTACGCCCAGGTCGACCTGATGGCGGCCTGGGCGCCCTGGGTGGGGGTGTACGGCATGGGCGCGATCGCCGCGCTGCTGGCTTATGCGCTCGCGGTGGGGTTGTCGGCGATGGGGGCCTGGGTGCTCAGCGCCGTGGTCCCGCCCACGCGCCGACCCGGCGCCCCCGATCCCGTGCGCTGGTACCACCGGCGCGGCAGCGCGCTGACCGCGGTCCAGGCGGTCGCCGGCGCGGTGTTGCTGGTCGGGCTGTTGTCGAGCGTGCTGTGGGGTGACGCGTGGCGCGAACAGGGCCAGCGCGACACCACCGCCCATGGCGAACTCCGGGTCTGGCTGCTGCAGGGCAACATCGCCCAGGATCAGAAATTCGAACCCGGCACCGGTGTCGCCCAGGCCTTGCGCTGGTACCCGGAACAGATCGCCGTGGCGGCCGAGGCGGCGCGCGTCGACACGCTGCGCGGGCCGCAGCTGGTGGTGGCGCCCGAGACCGCGTTGCCGATGTTGCCCGAACAACTGGGTGACGCGTTCTGGCAACCGCTCCTGCGAGGGCTGTCGCAACCGGGTTCCTCGGTGGGTGCGTTGCTGGGTCTGCCGCTGGGCAGCTACGAGCAGGGTTACACCAACTCGGCCTGGGGCATCGAGCCGGGCACCGCCGCGGCGCCACAACCCGACGGGTTTTTCCGTTACGACAAACACCATCTGGTGCCCTTCGGTGAATTCATACCGCCCATGTTTCGCTGGTTCACCGACCTGATGCGCATTCCCCTGGGCGACTTCAACCGGGGCGCACTGGCGCAGCCCGCCTGGTCCTGGGCAGGGCAGCGCATCGCGCCCAACATCTGCTACGAAGACCTGTTCGGCGAAGAGCTGGCTGCGTCCTTCGAAAATCCTGAAACGGCCCCCACCGTGCTGGTCAACCTGAGCAACCTTGCCTGGTTTGACGACTCGTTGGCGATCGACCAGCACCTGCAGATCTCGCGCCTGCGCGCCCTGGAGCTGGGGCGGCCCATGCTGCGCGCCACCAACACCGGCGCCACCGCGGTCATCAACCACCGCGGCGAAGTCACACACCAGTTGCCGCGCCTGACCCGGGGCCGGCTGGAGGCCGTGGTCGAAGGGCGCAGCGGCAGCACGCCCTTTGCCCGCTGGGCCGGGCGCTGGGGTCTTTGGCCGGTCTGGGTAGCGTGCCTGACCGTGGTCGCGCTGCTGGCCAGCCGCCGCCCCCGGCGCCGCCGCGCGCGCGGCGCCTGAACGCACCCACGGCCAAAGGCTGGCGCCCCGTAAAATCCAGCTTCTGCGCAGTGCGCCCGTCCGGGCGGCTGCCCCTCGCTCCCAGAACACTTCCGGCCCGGACTTCGCTCCGGCCCCCTTCTGCATGTTGACCTTCCAGCAAATCATTCTGAAACTGCAGTCCTATTGGGACGCCCAGGGCTGCGCGCTGCTGCAGCCCTACGACATGGAGGTCGGCGCCGGCACCAGCCACACCGCCACCTTCCTGCGCGCACTCGGCCCCGAGCCCTGGAAGGCCGCCTACGTGCAGCCCAGCCGCCGCCCGAAAGACGGCCGCTACGGCGAGAACCCCAACCGCCTGCAGCACTACTACCAGTACCAGGTGGTCCTGAAGCCCGCACCCAGCAACATCCTGGAGCTCTACCTGGGCTCGCTCGAAGCGCTGGGCTTCGACCTGAAGAAGAACGACATCCGCTTCGTCGAAGACGACTGGGAAAACCCCACGCTCGGCGCCTGGGGCCTGGGCTGGGAGGTCTGGCTCAACGGCATGGAGGTCACGCAGTTCACCTACTTCCAGCAGGTGGGCGGCATCGACTGCAAGCCCATCACCGGCGAGATCACCTACGGCCTGGAGCGCCTGGCCATGTACCTGCAGGGCGTGGACAACGTCTACGACTTGGTGTGGACGAACCGTGCCGATGGCTCCAGTCTGAGCTATGGCGACGTCTACCTGCAGAACGAAAAGGAACAGTCGGCCTACAACTTCGAGCACTCGGACGCCGACTTCCTGTTCACCGCCTTCAGCGCCCATGAGAAGCAGGCCAAACACCTGATGGAGCAGCAGCTCGCGCTGCCCGCGTACGAGCAGGTCCTGAAGTGCGCGCACAGCTTCAACCTGCTGGATGCGCGCGGCGCCATTTCCGTGACCGAACGTGCCGCCTACATCGGCCGCATCCGCGACCTCGCGCGCAAGGTCGCCCGCGCTTACCTCGACAGCCGCGCCCGCCTGGGCTTCCCCATGGCGCCCAAGGCCTGGAGCGACGAAGTGCTGGCCGAGCTGGCCAAAGCCGAACAGAAGAAGGCCGCGTGAGCCGGAGAGCACAAGAATGACAACCAAGAACCTCCTCGTCGAACTGTTTGTGGAAGAGCTACCGCCCAAGGCGCTCAAGAAGCTGGGCGATGCCTTCGCCGGCGTGCTGTTTGAACAACTCAAGGCTCAGGGCTTGACGGCTGCCGACTCCGCCGTCACGCCCTTCGCCTCACCGCGCCGCCTGGCCGCGCACGTGACCGCCGTGGCCGAGCGCGCAGCAGACAAGGCCGTGTCACAAAAGCTCATGCCGGTGAGCGTGGGCCTGGACGCCAGCGGCCAGCCCACGCCCGCGCTGCTCAAGCGCCTGGGGGCGCTGGGTGCTGACGCCTCGGCCGTGGCCGGCCTGAAGCGTGCGCCCGACGGCAAGGCCGAAGCGCTGTTCTACGACAGCATGGTGCCCGGCGTGGACCTGGCCGTGGGCTTGCAGAAGGCGCTGGACGAAGCGATAACCAAGCTGCCGATCCCCAAGGTCATGAGCTACCAGCTCGAAACCGATTGCGGCATTCCGAACTTTTTGCCCGGCTGGACCAGCGTGCACTTCGTGCGCCCGGCCCACGGTCTGGTGGCGCTGCACGGCAGCAGTGTGGTGCCGGTGAAGGCGCTGGGGCTGACGTCGGGCAACAGCACCCGGGGCCACCGCTTCGAAGCAGCCAAGTCGCCCGTGCTGCTGGCCGATGCCGACAGCTACGCCCAGACCTTGCTGACCGACGGCTCGGTGATCGCCGGTTTCAACGACCGCCGCTTTGCCATCGTGCAGCAGCTCGCGCAAGCCGCCGAGTGCCTGGGCCCGGGCTACGAGGTGCTGATGGACGAGGCCCTGCTGGACGAAGTGACCGCGCTGGTCGAGCGGCCCAACGTGCTGACCTGCGGCTTCGAGGAGCAGTTCCTTGAAGTGCCGCAAGAATGCCTGATCCTCACCATGAAGGCCAACCAGAAGTACTTCCCTCTGGTTGACACCCACGGCAAGCTGACCAACCAGTTCCTGGTGGTGAGCAACATCAGCCCGGACGACGCCAGTGCCGTGATCGGCGGCAACGAGCGCGTGGTGCGCCCGCGCCTGGCCGACGCCAAGTTTTTCTTCGACCAGGATCGCAAGAAGACGCTGGCCTCGCGCGTTGAAGGCCTGGGCAAAGTGGTCTATCACAACAAGCTCGGTACGCAAGGCGAGCGCGTGGAGCGCGTGCGTGCGATCGCCCGTGCCATCGGCCAGCAGCTCGGCGGCGATGTGCTGGCGCAGAGCGCAGACACCGCGGCCCAACTGGCCAAGACCGACCTGCTGACCGACATGGTGGGCGAGTTCCCCGAACTGCAGGGCATCATGGGCGGCTACTACGCGCGCCACGACGGCCTGAGCGAAGACATCGCATTCGCGATCGAAGACCACTACAAGCCGCGCTTTGCCGGCGACGAGCTGCCACGTACGATGACCGGTCTGGTGGTGGCACTGGCCGACAAGCTGGAAACGCTGGTGGGCATGTTCGGCATCGGCAACCTGCCGACCGGCGACAAGGACCCGTTTGCGCTGCGCCGGCACGCGTTGGGCGTGATCCGGATGTTGGTGGAGAAGGATTTGCCGCTGGAGTTGACCGCACTGCTGGCTGCCGCCGAGCCCGCATTTGGCGAAAAGATCACTGACGCCACAGGTGCACTGACCGATTTCATCTACGACCGCCTTGCCGGTGGCCTGCGCGAGCAGGGCGCCAGCGCCCAGGAAGTCGACGCTGTCCTGGCTCTGCGCCCGCAGCGACTGGTCGACGTGACCCAGCGCCTGCAGGCCGTGCGCGCTTTCGCGGCGTTGCCCGCCGCAGCGGCGCTGGCGGCCGCCAACAAACGCATCGGCAACATCCTCAAGAAATCCGAAGGCGAGGGCGCCGCGGTGCAGGAGTCCCGCCTGGTCGAAGCGGCCGAAAAGGATCTGTTCACGGCCATGCAGAAGACCGTGCCAGCGGCCGACGCCGAGTTCGCCAACGGCGACTACACCGCTTCGCTGATGACCCTCGCCGCGCTGCGCGCGCCGGTCGATGCCTTCTTCGACGGCGTGATGGTGAACGCCGAAGACCCGGCGCTCAAGGCCAACCGCCTGGGTCTGCTCAAGCAGCTGCACGAAGCGATGAACCGCGTGGCCGACCTGTCCCGTCTGGCAACATGACAGCCACCACGCTCCGCCGCTGCGCGGGTCGCTGTCCCCCGAGGGGGCGCGGCCTTGCTTGGGGCGGCCCAGCGCTGCGGCCCTCACCTCTGTGGAGCACCGCATGAAACTGCTGATCCTCGACCGCGACGGCACGCTCAACCGCAGCCGCGATGACTACGTCGCCTCGCCCGACGAATGGGAGGCCCTGCCCGGCGCGCTCGAAGCCGTGGCGCGGCTCAACCAGGGTGGCTGGCGTGTGGTGCTGGCGACCAACCAGAGCGGCATCGGTCGGGGCCTGTTTGACATGGCCTCGCTGAACGCGATCCACGCCAAGATGCACCGCCAGCTGGCGGCCGCCGGGGCTCGCGTGGAGGCGGTTTTTTTCTGCCCGCATGCGCCCGAGGATGCTTGCCACTGCCGCAAGCCTGCGCCGGGTCTTTTTGAGCAGATTGGCGTGCGTTTCGGTGTGCCGCTGATGGGTGTTCCCGTGGCGGGTAATGCGCTGCGCCATGTGCAGGCCGGCAGCGCCGCTGGCTGCACCCCGCATCTGCTGCTCACCGGCAAATCCGAGCACCTGCGCGGGCGCGCCGGGCCGGATGCCGAGTCCGACCTGGCCATGCTGCACCCCCATCTGCCATCGGGCACCCGGCTGCACGACGACCTGCCCGCCTTTGCCGAATGGCTGCTGGCGCAGGAAGTGGCTCCAACCTGAACCTCCCTCTCCATGATCGTCGTCAACTTCCTGCGTGCCGTTCTGCATCTCCTGTTCATGGTCGTGACCGTGATTCCGTGGGCGCTGGCGGTGGTGATCGCCGCGCCGTTCATGAAGCCCGACCGCATTTATTGGATGTGCGCGCGCTGGCTCAAGCTGGCGGTGGACGGTGGCACGGTGATCCTGGGCATCCGCAACCAGGTGATCGGTTTCGAGAACCTGCCGGTGGGCAGCACGGCGCCCGCGGTGCTGCTGGTCAAGCACCAGTCGCTCTGGGAGACCTTCAGCATGGCCGCGCTGATGCCGCACCCGCTGGCCTTTGTCTTCAAAAAAGAGCTGCTGAAGGTGCCTTTTTTTGGCTGGGCCATGGCGCGCATGGACATGATCCACATCGACCGCGCCGATGGTGCGCGCGCCTTTGCCAAGGTGGTGCAGCAAGGTCAGCGGCTGCTGGACCAGGGCACCTGGGTCATCATGTTTCCCGAGGGCACGCGGATTCCCCGCGGCGAGAAGGGCACGTACAAGAGCGGGGGCACCCGCCTCGCGATCCGCACCGGCGCGCCGGTGATTCCGGTCGCAGTGACCTCGGCCAAGTGCTGGCCGCGCAAGGCCTTCATCAAGAAGCCCGGTGTGGTGGAGTTTTCGATCGGCAAGCCGATCCCCAGCGCGGGCCGTCAGCCGGACGAGCTGATGCGTGAGGTGGAGGACTGGATCGAGACCGAAATGCGGCGCCTCGATCCCACGGCTTACCCCGCGCCCGCCAAGGATTGACCACCGCCATGCAGCGCTTCGTGCAACTGGCGCTCGATTTCCTGACCGGGCCTGAGCCCGTGGTGTTGTCCCAGACGCCTGCGCCGGTGGCGAAGCCCCGACCCGCGGCACCACCGGCCGAACCGCTGAGCGAGGTGTTCCAGCCCGGTACCTGGCACCACCCGCGCGCCAACCGCCTGTTGAAGTTGGGCAGTTGCGATGTGGCCTACGAGTTCAAACGCGGCAAGCGCCGCACCATCGGCCTGTCGGTCGGGCCCGATGGCCTGAGCGTGAGTGCGCCGCGCTGGACGCCAGTCGGAGAGGTCGAAGCGCTGCTGCACGACAAGGCCGGCTGGGTGCTGGAGAAACTGCAGAACGCCCGTCAACGCGCCGGAGAACTGGCGCAGGCGCGAACCGTCTGGGCCAATGGCGCCGAGCTGGATTTCCTGGGCCAGCGCGTGCGCCTGGTGCTGGACCCGGCGCACGGGTTCGCGCAGGTCGGCGCTGTGCTGGAACCGGCCGCCATCGACGCGCCCGATGCCGTGGGCGCCCTCCGGCTGGGGCTGGCCCACAACGCCACCGAGGTCCAGATCCGCGACGCGGCGCAGGCCTGGCTGATGCGCCAGGCCAAGCGCGTGTTCGCCGAACGGCTGGATCATTTCGCGCCGTTGCTGGGCGTGCGCTACGAAAAATTGCGCCTGTCCAGCGCCGGCACGCGCTGGGGCAGCGCCAGCGCCGACGGCACCATCCGCCTGAACTGGCGGCTGATCCACCTGAAGATGGAGATGGTGGACTACGTGGTGGTGCACGAACTCAGCCACATGCGCCACATGGATCACAGCCCGCAGTTCTGGGACGTGGTGGCGAGCGTGATGCCGGACCACATGGCGCGGCGGCGCGCGCTCAAGCGGGCTGCGGTGCCGCTCGGCGAGTGAGTCTCAAACGGCCTTGAAGCGGTAGATGCCCTCGGCATCGCGTTCTCGCCGCACCTGGCCACCAAACCACAGCCGGTGCAGATGCGCCACCGCCTCGCCCATGGCGAATGTGGTCTGGTGCAGGTCCAGTTCGCGCTGGAACAGCAGGGGAATCGCGTCCGCGCCGCTGATGGGTCGCTCACGGCAGGCGTCGAGCAGTTCATCCAGGCGTTCGGCGTGGTGGTCTTTCAGCTGCTGGATGCGTTCGTGCAGACCGGTGAAGGGTTTGCCGTGCGAGGGCAACACCAGCGTGGCTTCGGGCAGCGGCAGGTACTTGTCGAGCGAGTCCAGAAACAGCGTCAGCGCATCGGCCTCGGGCTCGATGTCGTACACGCTCACGTTGGTGCTGATGCGCGGCAGCACCATGTCGCCGCTGATCAACACCTGCAGTTCGTCGCTATAGAGCGCGATGTGCTCGGGCGCGTGGCCGTAGCCGCTGATGCAGCGCCAGCCGCGCTCGCCGATGGACACGGTCTGGCCGTCCATCAGGCGGCGGTAGCGCGGCGGAACCGCCGGCACCATGCCGGGGTAGTAGCTCGCGCGACCGCGGATCTTCTCCAGGCTGTCGGGGTCGGTCATGCCGTGGGACGCAAAGAAGTCGGCCGCACTGGCGCCACCAAAACCGGTGGTGCTGTGTGAGCCGATGCGCGCCGAGTTGTAGTCGGTGGCGCTGATCCACAACATGCAGTCCCACCGCTCGCACAACCAGTAGGCCAGCCCGATGTGGTCCGGGTGCATGTGGGTGACGATCACGCGCAGGACGGGCAGGCCTTCGAGCTCGTTCGCGAAAATCTGCTCCCACTGCGCCCTCGCTTCATCGCGCGAGATGCAGCAGTCCACCACCGTCCAGCCTTCCACGCCTTCCAGCGCATCGCGCAGCAGCCAGAGGTTGATGTGGTCGAGCGCAAACGGCAGCGCCATGCGGATCCACTTCACCCCCGGCGCCACCGTGAGCGTGTGGCCGGTGTCGGGCAGCGCGTTGCCCAGCGGGTAGTGCAGGCGGTCTTCGAGCTGCTCTCGGGTGGGGGGATTCATGCGCGGGTGGATTCCGTTAAGATGCCGACGAATGACGTTAACGTAAACGTCAAGAGATGCAGGGCATTCTACGGAGCGGGGTACCGATCCGGTGTCCGCAACCCGACAAGATCTTCAGGGCCTGTTCACACTGTTTATCCAAGATGCGTTGCAGATCAAAAAGGCCATGCGCAAGGCGCGAAACGCTGTCGGGGCATTCCCCGGCAAGGCTTCGCAACGCCGCGCATGGCCTTTTTGGCTGCAACCCGAAGGGAATGGGTTGAAAACAGCGCCACTCGTTGTTGCACTCCTAGGCCAGACACCCCGTCTGGCCGTCGTCGCGCGCCCAGATTGGCGCTGTTTTCAACCCATTCGCACTTGGATACACAGTGTGAACAGGCCCTAGCATGGCGAGCAACCCGACCTACACCATCAGCGATCTGGCGCGCGAGTTCGATCTCACCACGCGCGCCATCCGCTTCTACGAAGACATGGGCCTGCTGCAACCGCAGCGTGAAGGGCCGGGCGGGCGTAACCGGGTCTACAGCGCGCGCGATCGCACGCGCCTGAAGCTCACGCTGCGCGCCAAGCGCCTGGGGCTCTCGCTCACCGAGGCCAAGGACATCATCCAGATGTACGACAGCCCGCGCGACACCGGGCCACAGCTGCGCAAGTTCCTCGCCGTGCTGGCCGAGCACAAGCGCCAGCTCGAAGAGCAGATGGCCGATCTGGTGGCCAACCTCGACGAGGTGAAAGTGCACGAGAAGGAAGCGCGGGCGCTGCTGGCGAAGGTGGACAAACAAGGCACTGCGGGCAAGACCGCCAACGGCTGAAGGGGTCGCCGTCAAGGTGTCCGGGTTCCCCCGGGCTTGTCGGTGTCCTCTGGCATCCGTCATAATTGACGTTTACGTAAACGTCAACAAGGGATGAACTTGAATCTTCAAACCTTCGAACCCCGCGACCCGGATTTCGCCACCCGTGTGCGCGCCAGCTTCGAGCGCCAGGCCGCGATGCGCACCCTGGGCGCCACGCTGGCCGCGGTGCGTCCAGGCCAGGTGGAGATCACGCTGCCGTGGGCCGAGCCGCTGACGCAGCAGCACGGTTTCCTGCACGCCGGCATGGTCTCGACCGCGCTCGATTCGGCCTGCGGCTACGCCGGGTTTTCGCTGATGTCGGTGGAGGCCGCGGTGCTCACCATCGAGTTCAAGATCAATTTGCTGGCCCCGGCCAAGGGCGAGTCCTTCCGCATGGTCGGCACCGTCATCAAGCCCGGGCGCACCGTCACGGTCTGCGAAGGCCATGCCTACGCCATCGATGGTGGACAAGAGAAGCTCATCGCCACCATGGGCTGCACGCTGATGGCCGTTATGGGTCGCGACAACATCCAGGGCTGAGCCCCACCTTTTTCAATTCAGGAAACACGACATGAACAACCTGCCCGGCCTCAACTTCCAGCTCGGTGAAGACATCGACGCGCTGCGCGACGCGGTGCGCGAATTTGCACAAGCCGAGATCGCGCCGCGCGCCGCCGAAATCGACAGGACCGACCAGTTTCCGATGGATTGCTGGCGCAAGATGGGCGATCTGGGCGTGCTGGGCATCACGGTGTCCGAGCAGTACGGCGGCGCCAACATGGGTTACCTCGCACACATGGTGGCCATGGAAGAAATCAGCCGCGCCAGCGCTTCGGTGGGCCTGAGCTACGGCGCGCACAGCAACCTGTGCGTGAACCAGATCAACCGCAACGGCACGCCCGAACAAAAGGCCAAGTACCTGCCCAAGCTGATCAGCGGCGAACACGTGGGCGCGCTCGCCATGAGCGAACCCGGCGCGGGCTCTGACGTGATCAGCATGAAGCTGAAAGCCGAAGACAAGGGCGGCTATTACCTGCTCAACGGCAACAAGATGTGGATCACCAACGGCCCCGACGCCGACACCCTGGTGGTCTACGCCAAGAGCGAGCCCGAGATGGGCGCGCGTGGCGTCACCGCCTTCCTGATCGAAAAAGGCATGCCCGGTTTCAGCATCGCGCAGAAGCTGGACAAGCTGGGCATGCGCGGCAGCCACACCGGCGAGCTGGTGTTCCAGAACGTCGAGGTGCCGGCACAGAACATCCTGGGTGGTCTGAACATGGGCGCCAAGGTGCTGATGAGTGGGCTGGACTACGAGCGCGCCGTGCTCACCGGCGGGCCGCTGGGCATCATGCAGTCGGTCATGGACAACGTGATCCCCTACATCCACGATCGCAAGCAGTTCGGCCAGAGCATCGGCGAGTTCCAGCTGATCCAGGGCAAGGTCGCCGACATGTACACCGTGCTGCAGGCCGCACGCAGCTTCGCCTACACCGTGGCCAAGAACCTCGACCTGCTGGGCACCGACCACGTGCGACAGGTGCGCAAGGACTGTGCCTCGGTCATCCTCTGGACCGCCGAGAAGGCCACCTGGATGGCGGGCGAGGGCGTGCAGATCTACGGCGGCAACGGCTACATCAACGAGTACCCGCTGGGCCGCCTCTGGCGCGACGCCAAGCTGTACGAGATCGGCGCGGGCACGAGCGAAATCCGCCGCATGCTGATCGGGCGCGAGCTGTTCGCCGAGACCTGCTGAAACACCGGGTGAAACGGCCTTGCCCGACAATGGCCGGGCTGTTCAACCACTTCTGATTGCTTCATGAGTTCATCGCTACAAGACCTGTTTGACCACAACCGCGAATGGGCTGCGGCCATGGTTCGCGAGAAGCCCACGTTCTTCACCGACCTGCTGGCGCAGCAGAGCCCGCAATACATGTGGATCGGCTGTTCCGACAGCCGCGTGCCGGCCAACCAGATCACCGGCCTGGCGCCCGGCGAGGTGTTCGTGCACCGCAACGTGGCCAACGTGGTGGTGCCGACCGACCTGAACTGCCTGTCCACCATCCAGTTCGCGGTGGATCAGCTGCAGGTGAAGCACCTGATGGTGGTGGGCCACTACGGCTGCGGCGGCGTGAAGGCCGCGCTGAACGACACCCGCGTGGGCCTGGCCGACAACTGGCTGCGCCACATCAAGGACGTGCGCGACCGCCACGCCGAACTCATCGCGGCCACGCCCGAGGACTTCCGCGTCGAGGTCCTGTGCGAACTCAACGCCATCGAGCAGGTGATGAACGTGGCCCAGACCACCGTGGTGCAGGACGCCTGGGCGCGCGGCCAGTCGCTCACGCTGCACGCCTGGGTCTACGCCCTGAGCGACGGCCTGTTGCGCGACATGCTGATGACGGTGGATGGCGCTGGCGGGCTGGAGTCGATCTACCAGGCGGCGCTGGCGGGTGTGGCGGCCAAACGCCGGAACACGGCTGCCTGAACCTGCCGACACAAGGCCCGGCATGTTTCCCCAGCGACTCGACTCCACTGTGGCCTACGCCATCGCCAAGGCGATGATGGACGGCTTCAACCGCCACTACCGGCTGTTCCGCACCGAGTCGGCGCGCGCCAAACACCGTTTTGAAACGCGCGACTGGCGTGGCCAGCAACGCGCGCAGCGCGAGCGCATCGAGTTCTACGACCTGCGCGTCAACGAATGCGTGATGCGCCTGCACAAGGAGTTCAAGGCCGAGCAGCAAGCCATGGACGTGTGGGAGCAGGTCAAGCTGCACTACATCGGCCTGCTGGTGAACCACCACCAGCCCGAGCTGGCCGAGACCTTCTTCAACTCGGTCTGTACCAAGATCCTGCAGCGGGCCTATTTCCAGAACGACTTCATCTTCGTGCGCCCGGCGGTGTCCACCGAGTACATCGAAAACGAGGAGCCGCGGGCCCTGCCCACCTACCGCTGCCATTACCCGACAGCCGCCAACATGGAGGCCGAGGTGCTGCACATGATCGCGGACTTCGACCTGCGCGTGCCCTTCGAAGACCTCGCGCGCGACGCCCATCTGGTGCTCGAAGCCATGAAGCCGCACTTCGACCACGTGAAGTTGCGCGCCAACTTCCAGTTCCAGGTGCTCTCGGGCCTGTTCTTCCGCAACAAGGGCGCTTACGTGGTCGGCAAGATCATCAACGGTTTCCAGGAAGTGCCGTTCGCGCTGCCCATCCTGCACAACGAAGACGGATTGCTGGTGGTGGACGCGGCGCTGTTCGGTGAAGACGACCTGCTGATCCTCTTCAGCTTTGCGCGCGCCTACTTCATGGTGGACATGGAGATTCCCAGCGCCTATGTGCAGTTCCTGCGCAGCATGATGCCGCGCAAGCCGCGCGCCGAGTTCTACAACGCGCTCGGTCTGGCCAAGCAGGGCAAGACGCTGTTCTACCGCGACTTCCTCTTCCACATGCGGCATTCCACCGACAAGTTCCGCATCGCGCCCGGTATCAAGGGCATGGTGATGCTGGTGTTCGACCTGCCGAGCTTTCCGTTTGTTTTCAAGGTCATCAAGGACTTCTACCCGCCGCAGAAAGACACCACGCGCGAGCAGATCCGTGGCAAGTACCTGCTGGTCAAGCAGCACGACCGCGTGGGGCGCATGGCCGATACGCTGGAGTTTTCCGAGGTGGGTTTCCCGCGCGAGCGTTTCACCGACGAGCTGATCGCCGAGATCCAGAAATTCGCGCCGAGCCAGCTGGAGATCAGCGACCGCAACGGGGACGGGGACATCGAGGTCATTCTCAAGCATTGCTACATCGAGCGGCGCATGATCCCCCTCAACATCTATCTGCAGGAGGCGTTTGACGCACTGCGGGGCGAGGGGGCGGACGACCTGTCGCTCAAGCGCGCGCGCCAGCAGCTCACCCGCGCCGTGGTGGAGTACGGCAACGCCATCAAGGACCTCGTGGCGGCCAACATCTTCCCGGGCGACATGCTGTGGAAGAACTTCGGCATCACGCGCCACGGCAAGGTCGTGTTCTACGACTACGACGAGATCGAGTACATCACCGATTGCAACTTCCGCCGTGTGCCGGCGCCGCGCAACGAAGAAGACGAGATGTCGGGCGAGGTCTGGTATTCGGTGGCGAAGAACGATGTGTTTCCCGAGACCTTCGGCCCCTTCCTGCTCGGCAACCCGATGGTGCGCGAGGAGTTCATGAAGCACCACGCGGACCTGCTCGACGCCGCCTTCTGGCAGGCTCACAAAGAGCGCATCGCCGCGGGCCATGTGTTTGACGTTTTTCCCTACGAGCGCGACCGGCGCTTCCATGTCCAGGCGGACAAAGAACTTTTAGCTTGAACTTTCACAGGAGATTTCCATGAACCCAACAGATCCCATCGTCATCGTTGGCGCCGCGCGCACCCCCATGGGTTCGTTCCAGAGCGACTTCGCTTCCCAGTCCGCCCACGACCTCGGCGGTGTGGCCATCAAGGCCGCCGTCGAGCGCTCGGGCGTGGACAAGTCGCTGGTGGATGAAGTGCTGTTCGGCAACTGCCTGATGGCCGGCCAGGGCCAGGCACCGGCGCGCCAGGCCGCGCTCAAGGGTGGGCTGCCGCTGTCGGCCGGTGCGGTGACGCTGTCCAAGATGTGCGGCTCGGGCATGAAGGCCACCATGCTCGCGCACGACATGCTGCTCGCCGGCAGCGCCACCGTGATGGTGTCGGGCGGCATGGAGAGCATGACCAACGCGCCCTACCTGATGCTCAAGGGCCGTGGGGGCTACCGCATGGGCCACGACAAGATCTACGACCACATGATGCTCGACGGCCTGGAAGACGCCTACGAAGCCGGCCGCAGCATGGGCACCTTTGGCGAAGACTGTGCCGCCAAATACAGCTTCACGCGCGAGCAGCAGGACGCCTTTGCTATCGCCTCGGTGACGCGCGCCAAGGCAGCCACCGAGAGCGGCGCCTTCGCCAAAGAGATCGCGCCCGTGACGGTGAAAGACCGCAGCGGCGAACGCTTGGTCTCCACCGACGAAGGCCCGGGCAAGGTCAAGCTCGACAAGGTCACCTCGCTCAAGCCCGCGTTCAAGAAAGACGGCACCATCACCGCCGCTTCCAGCTCGTCGATCAACGACGGCGCCGCCGCACTGGTGCTGATGCGCGCCTCGACCGCGAAGGCGCAGGGCCTGAAGCCGCTGGCCACGATCGTTGGCCACGCCACCCACGCGCAGGAACCCAACTGGTTCGCCACCGCGCCCGTGGGCGCCACGCAGAAGCTGCTGGCCAAGACCGGCTGGACCGTGGCCGACGTGGACCTGTGGGAAATCAACGAAGCCTTTGCCGTCGTGCCGATGGCGCTGATGACGGAGATGTCGATCCCGCACGAGAAGGTCAACGTCAACGGCGGTGCCTGCGCGCTGGGCCACCCCATCGGCGCGAGCGGGGCGCGCATCCTCGTCACGCTGCTGCACGCGCTGCAGGCGCGTGGCGGCAAGAAGGGTGTGGCCACCTTGTGCATCGGTGGCGGCGAAGCCACCGCCATGGCGATTGAACTGGTCTGAAGCCGGCCGGCGGTTCGCGAGCATGTTTTCCCACGTTTTCATGGGCGTGTCCGACTTCGACCGGGCCCTGGCCTTCTACAGGCCGGTGATGGACGCGCTGGGTTTGCAGGAGCGCTTCTGCGAACCGGAGCGCCCCTGGGCCGGTTGGCATGCCGAAAGCGGGCAGCGACCGCTGTTCGTCATTGCGCGGCCGTTCGAGGGGGCGCATGCGCCTGGCAACGGCCAGATGGTGGCGTTTGCCGCCCGCAGTCGGAATCAGGTGGACGATGTGCACCGGCTGGCAACGTCCCTGGGGGGCGCAGACGAAGGGGCGCCCGGCTTGCGTCCCGAGTACCACGCCCACTACTACGGCGCCTACTTCCGCGATCTGGACGGCAACAAACTCTGTGTGGCCTGCCACCAGCCTGAGGCATGAGCACGGTGTTGATCATGGGCGCGTCGCGCGGCATCGGCCTCGAATTCGTGCGCCAGTACCGCGAGGCGGGCGAGCGTGTGATCGCCACCGCGCGCGATGATCAAGGGCTGGAGCGCCTGCGCGCGCTCGGTGCCGAGCCGCTGCGGCTGGATGTGGGGCAGCCCACCAGTGTGAGTGCGCTGTCCTGGCAACTCGATGGCGAGAAGCTGGATGTGGCGCTCTATGTGGCTGGCGTGATCGATCGCGCCAGTGCCGCCTCGCCGCCCACCCAACCGACCTTTGACCGCGTGATGCACACCAATGTGATGGGCGCCATGCAGGTGATTCCGCAGGTGTTGCCCCTGGTGGAAGAAGCCGGCGGCGTGTTCGGCGCGCTGTCCAGCGCCATGAGCCAGATCGGCAGCGTGCCGGGCAGCAACAGCTGGCTCTACCGCGTGAGCAAGGCGGCGCTGAACATGGCGGTGAGCAGCGCACGATTCGACTACCCGAAGGCCCGGCTGGTGGCGCTGGACCCGGGCTGGGTGCAGACCGACATGGGCGGCGGCGGTGCGCCACTGACGGCCGAGGCCAGCGTGCGCGGTTTGCGCGCCGTGCTCGCCAGCGTGACACCCGAAGACAACGGCCGCCTGATCCACCACGACGGCCGGCGCGCCGGGCACTGGTAAGACTTTCAAAACATCAACGAGACACACAACATGCTGCTGACCGAAGACCAGGTGATGATCCGCGACGCCGTGCGCGCCTTTGCCCAGGAACAGCTCTGGCCCAACGCCGCGAAGTGGGACAAGGAACACCATTTCCCGAAGGACGTGCACAAGGGCCTGGCCGAACTGGGCGCCTACGGCATCTGCGTGCCCGAGGCGCTGGGTGGCGCGGGGCTGGACTACCAGACCCTGGCCATCGTGCTCGAAGAGATCGCCGCCGGCGACGGCGGCACCAGCACCGTGATCAGCGTGACCAACTGCCCGGTCAACGCCATCCTGATGCGCTACGGCAACGCCCAGCAGCAGGAGCAGTGGTTGCGCCCACTGGCCGCCGGCCAGATGCTCGGCGCCTTCTGCCTGACCGAGCCACACGTGGGTTCCGACGCTTCCGCGCTGCGCACCACGGTCGTGAAGCAGGGCGACGAGTACGTGATCAACGGCGTCAAGCAGTTCATCACCAGCGGCAAAAACGGCGATGTGGCCATCGTCATCGCGGTGACGGACAAGGGCGCCGGCAAAAAAGGCATGAGCGCCTTCATCGTGCCCACCGCGGCGCCGGGTTACGTGGTCGCGCGGCTGGAAGACAAGCTCGGTCAACACAGCAGCGACACGGCGCAGATCAACTTCGACAACTGCCGCATCCCGGCCGAGAACCTGATTGGCAATGAAGGCGAAGGCTACAGGATCGCCTTGAGCGCCCTCGAAGGCGGGCGTATCGGCATTGCGTCGCAGAGCATCGGCATGGCGCGCAGCGCGTTCGAATGCGCGGTGACCTACGCCAAGCAGCGCGAGAGCTTCGGTCAGCCCATCTTCAACCACCAGGCGGTCGGCTTCAAGCTGGCCGAGATGGCGACGCAGATCGAGGCCGCGCGCGCGCTCACACACCACGCCGCCGCGCTGCGCGACGCCGGACAGCCCTGTTTGAAGGAGGCGGCCATGGCCAAGCTGTTTGCCAGCGAAATGGCCGAACAGGTCTGCTCGCAGGCGATCCAGGTGCATGGTGGCTACGGCTACGTGAGCGACTTCCCGGTCGAGCGCATCTACCGCGACGTGCGCGTCTGCCAGATCTACGAAGGCACGTCCGACGTGCAGAAAATCATTATTCAAAGGGCGCTGTAAGCGCCCACCGCCCCCGCCGCAGGCGGCGCGGGGGGTAACATCCTGTCATGAAGATCATCATTTTGGGCGCCGGCCGCGTCGGGGAGAGCGTGGCCGAGAGCTTGGTTTCCGAGCAGAACGACATCACCGTCATCGACCAGGACCCGGCGCGGCTGCGGCTGCTGGAAGAAAAACTGGACCTGCGGGGTGTCGTGGGCAACGGCATCCAGCCCTCCGTGCTGCAGGAAGCCGGGGCCCGGGACGCCGACATGGTGATCGCCTGCGCCGCGGCCGACGAGGCCAACCTCGTCACCTGCAAGGTGGCGCACGACGTCTTCAACGTGCCCAGCACCATCGCGCGCCTGCGCTCGCCCGAGTTCGTCGAAGGCGATGAACTGCTGGGCAAGAACGGCTTTTCGGTGGACCACGTGATCTGCCCCGAAGAGTCCGTCACGCGCTACATCCACCAGCTCATCAGCTACCCCGAAGCGCTGCAGGTGCTGAAGTTTGCCGACGGCCGCGCCAGCCTGATCGCCATGCGGGCGGCCCACGGGGGCGCCCTGGTGGGCCACACCATCGGCGAATTCCGCGAGCGCTTTCCGCACGCCCAGATGCGGGTGGTGGCGCTCTACCGGCTCGACACCGAAATGGAGGCCACCAAGAGCACCCGCATCCTCGCGGGCGATGAGGTGTTCGTGCTGGCCGACACCGACAAGATCCGCTACGTGCTGGGCGCCATCCACAACATCGACAAGCCGGTGCAGCGGCTGATGATCGCCGGCGGTGGCAAGGTGGGCCTGCGACTGGCGCGCAGCCTGGTGGGGCAGTGCGAGGTGAAGATCATCGAGCGCGACAAGACGCGCTGCGAGTACCTGGCCAGCCAGCTGCCGTCGAACATGCTGATCCTGCACGGCGACGGCGCCGACGAAGACCTGCTGCTGGAAGAAAACGTCGGCCAGATGGACCTGTTTCTCGCGCTCACCAGCGACGACGAAGACAACATCATGTCGGCTATGCTCGCCAAGCGCCTCGGCGCCGGGCGCGTGATGTCGCTGATCAACCGCCGCGCCTACGCCGACATGATGCAGGGCAGCACCATCGACATCGCCATTTCACCCGCGCAGACCGTGATCGGCGAACTGCTGACCCACCTGCGCCGCGGTGATGTGGCGGCGGTGCACAGCCTGCGCCGCGGTGCGGCCGAGGCGCTGGAGGGCATTGCCCGTGGCGACGTGAAAACCTCCAAGCTGGTCGGCCGCAAGGTCGAAGAGGTCAAGCTGCCCCAGGGCACGCGCATCGGCGCCATCGTGCGCGGCGAGGGCCGCAGCTCCGTGGTGCTGATGCCGCACCACGACACGGTGATCGAAGCCGATGACCACATCATCATCTTCATCCCGAACAAGCGCCTGGTGCGCGAAGTCGAGAAGCTGTTCCAGGTGACCGCCACCTTCTTTGGCTGAATTCCGCAGGGTCGCCATGCCGTTTCTGCGCATCTTTCCCGTGCTCGGCGCCATCGTGATGGTGTTCGCCCTGACCATGCTGGTGCCGTTGGGCGTATCCGCCTGGACGCACGATGGCGCCGAAGCTGCGTATCCGTTGGCCATGCTGGTCACGTTTGCTGTGGGCTTGCTCATGCGCAGCGCGGTCTGGCGCGTGGGGCGCCATCTGGACCTGCAGGCGCGCGACGGCATCCTGCTGGTCGGGATGGTGTGGACCCTGCTGCCGCTGTTCGCCAGCCTGCCCTTGCTGCTCCATTTCTCGGGCACGGCCTCGCCCATGTCGTTCACCGACGCCTACTTCGAGTCGATGTCGGGGCTGACCACGACGGGTTCGACGGTGCTGGTGGGTCTGGACGCGCTGCCTGCCTCCATCAACCTCTGGCGCTGCTTCCTGCAGTGGCTGGGCGGCATGGGCATCCTGGTGCTGGCGGTCGCCATCCTGCCGATGCTGGGCGTGGGGGGCAGCCAGCTCTTTCGCGCCGAAGCCACCGGTCCCATGAAGGACGCCAAGCTCACGCCGCGCATCACCGAAACCGCCAAAGGCCTGTGGAGCGTGTACAGCCTGTTGTCGCTGGCGTGCGTGCTGGGTTACTGGCTGGCCGGCATGCCGGCGCTGGACGCCTGGATCCACATGTTCTCGACCCTGAGCCTGGGCGGCCTGTCGTCGCACGACAGCAGTTTCGGCTTCTTCCAGTCGCCTGCCATGGAGTGGGTGGCGATCGTGTTCATGCTGCTCGCCAGCTGCAATTTCGCGCTCTACTTCGTGGCCCTGACCAAGCGCAACCCGGCGCGCATCTGGCGCGATGCCGAGTGGCGCGGTTCCATGGCCCTGCTGGTGGGGTCGGGTGTTTTCATCGGCGGCTTGCTGCTGTACAAGGGCACCATGAGCGATCCGCTGGACACCCTGCGCGTGGCGCTGTTCAACGTGGTGTCGATCGGCTCGACCACCGGGTATTCCACCGTGGACTACACCACCTGGCCGGTGTTTGCGCCGCTGTTCATGATCATGCTGTCGGGCATTGCCACCAGCGCCGGGTCCACCGGTGCGGGAATCAAGATGGCGCGGCTGGTGATCCTGTTCAAGCAGGCGAAGCGCGAGATGTCGCGCATCGTGCATCCGCGGGCGGTCAACCCGGTCACGCTCGGCGGGCACCTGATCGACAGCAGCACCATCTTTTCGGTGCTGGGCTTCATGCTGGTGTACGGCGGCACGATCATCGGCCTGACCATGTTGCTGCTGTTGACCGACATGCCGTTCGACACCGCGTTCACGGCCGTCGTGGCCAGTGTCAACAACATGGGGCCTGGACTCAACGAGGTGGGTCCGGCGGGGAATTTTGCGGGACTGACCGATTTTCAGACCTGGGTGTGCACGGCGGCCATGCTGCTGGGCCGGCTGGAAATGTTGTCGTTCCTGGTGCTGTTCACGCCCGGCTTCTGGCGAAAGTAGATCGCGCCCATGTACACGTTGCTGCCGGTTCTGAATGTGTTTTCGCGCATCCTGATTGCATTCGCCTTCAGCTTTCTGGTGCCGCTGGCCTGGGCCTGGAGCGAAGACCACGAGCAGTACCGCTATGTCTGGGAAGGGGCGTTTGCCCTGGCCGCGGTCAGTGGCCTGGCGGTGTTGGCCGCCACGCGCCGCCACCGCCGCGAACTGCAGGCGCGCGACGGTTTCCTGCTGGTCAATCTGGTGTGGATCGTGCTGCCGGCCTATGCCGCTTTGCCGCTGCTGTTCACGGTGCCCGGCATCGGCTGGACCAAGGCCTATTTCGAGGCCATGAGCGCGCTCACCGCCACCGGGGCAACGGCGCTCTCCGGGCTGGACTACCTGCCGGTGTCCGTCAACGTGTGGCGTTGCTTCCTGCAGCTGGTGGGCGGCCTGGGCATCATGCTGCTGGTGGTGGCGGTGCTGCCCATGCTGGGGCTGGGCGGTTACCAGGTGTACAAGGCCGAAACGCCAGGGCCCATGAAAGACGCGAAGTTCACACCGCGCATTTCCGAGACGGCGCGCGGGCTCTGGGGGGTGTATGCCGCTTTCTCGGTGGCCTGCATGCTGGCCTACCGCTGGGCCGGCATGAGCTGGGCCGACGCCTTCATGCACATGTGCACCACCATGGGCCTGGGTGGCTTTTCGTCTCACGACGCCAGCCTGGGCCATTTCAGCTCGCCGACGATTGAGGCCGTGGCCACAGTGTTCATGGCCCTGGCCGGCATCAGTTTCGTGCGTTATTTCATCGTGATTCGCAGCCGTTCGCTGCGACCCATCATCCGGGATCGCGAGATACGCACCTACGTGACGGTGTTGCTGGCCTCAATCGGGCTGATCGCCAGCCTGCTGCTGGCCCACGGTGTGTACGACGACGCGGCCCTGGCCCTGCGCACCAGCGCCTTCCATGTGGTGTCGCTGGCCACCACCACCGGCTACGCCTCCACCGACTACGCGCAGTGGCCGGTGTTCGCGCCGGTGCTGCTGCTTTTCCTGGGCTGTTTCGTGTCCTGTGCCGGCTCCACCGGCGGCGGGATCAAGATGGTGCGCATGGTGTTGCTGATCAAGCAGGCGCGGCGCGAGCTGGTGCGCAGCATCCACCCGCGCGTGGTGAACCCGGTCACGATGGGCGGCGCCATCCTGCCCATGTCGGTCATGAACGCCACCTTTGGCTTCATGCTGATCTACGGCGCGGTCACCATGGGCCTGACCATGCTGCTGCTGTTCACCGGGCTGGATATCGTGACCGCGTTTTCTGCCGTGGTCGCCACGGTCAACAACATCGGTCCGGGCCTGGGACAGGTGGGACCGGCGAGCAACTTCGGCGTGCTGAGCGGTTTCCAGATCTGGGTGTTGACCTTCGCCATGCTGCTCGGCCGGCTGGAACTGCTGACCGTGCTGGTACTGTTCACGGGGTCCTTCTGGAGGAAGTAGGCTCACCCCTGCGCCGCCTGCGGCGTCACCCCCTCCAGGGGGCGGCACTGGCGGGCCGGCGGAGCCGGACCCGCGGTGCCCTGGGTGAAGGCACTTCGGTCTCGACCGGTTGCGTTGTCCGGTCTCCCTTGTTTTTTCAGACCGGTGCTGGCGGGATGTTCAGGCCGCGTTGCACGGCGGGGCGGTCGACAAACCGGGCCAGCACGCGGGCGACTTCGGGGAAGTCCTTGAAGCCCACCAGATCGCCGGCGCCGTAGAAGCCGACCAGGTTGCGCACCCAGGGCCAGGTGGCGATGTCGGCGATGCTGTAGTCGGCGCCCATGATCCATTCGCGGCCCGCCAGGCGCTGGTTCAGCACGGCCAGCAGGCGGCGCGATTCGGCGGCGTAGCGGTCGCGGGGGCGCTTGTCTTCGTAGTCCTTGCCGGCGAACTTGTGGAAGAAGCCGAGCTGGCCAAACATCGGCCCCACGCCGCCCATCTGGAACATCAGCCACTGCAGCGTTTCGTAGCGTGCAGCCGCGTCCTGCGGCAGGAACTGGCCGGTCTTCTCTGCCAGGTAGATCAGGATCGCACCCGATTCAAAGAGCGCCAGCGGCCGGCCACCGGGGCCGTTGGGGTCGAGGATGGCGGGGATCTTGTTGTTCGGGTTGAGCGAGAGGAACTCGGGCGAGAGCTGGTCGTTGCTGTCGAAGGCGACGCGGTGCACTTCGTAGGGCAGGCCGGTTTCCTCCAGCATGATCGAGACCTTCACGCCGTTCGGCGTGGGCAGCGAATACAGCTGCAGGCGGTCCGGGTGGCGCGCAGGCCATTTGTTCGTGATGGGGAAGGCGGACAGGTCGGTCATGGGCGCTCCAGGGCAGGGCGGCGGGCTGCCGCGAGGCATTCATTGGACACCGCCGCGCTATGCCCTTGTGCCAGCGAACCCATGGCGTTTGTCGTAGTCCGGTGGCACCGATAATTCCAGCACAAGGAGACACCGACCCATGCCCATCACCAAAGGATTCCGCGCGCTCGTGGACGAAGCCACGGCGCAGATCACCACCTACAGCGTCGAGCAGGTGCGCAAGCGCCTCGAAGCGGGCGACGCCACCTTGCAGGTGGTCGACATCCGCGACGTTCGCGAACTCGAACGCGAAGACACCGTGCCCGGTGCGCTGCACGCGCCGCGCGGGATGCTGGAGTTCTGGGTCGACCCCGAGTCGCCGTACTACAAGCCGGTGTTCGGTGATGAAAGCAAGGAGTTCGTGCTGTTCTGCGGCGCCGGCTGGCGCAGCGCGCTGGCCACCAAGGCCCTGCAAGACATGGGCATGAGCAACGTGGCCCACATCGACGGCGGCTTCGCCGCGTGGACGAGGGCCGACGCGCCGACCGAAACCCTGGAGGCGCACAAGGCCCGGCACGCGGCGCGCAAGGCCGCTTGATTGGAGTACCCGTGAGCGCCTGCTCCTGTGGGAGGACCGACGCGCGGGGCAAAGCCAGTGCGTTCGACGACTGCTGCGGGCGCTACCTCGACCACGACACCCCGGCGCCCGACGCCGAAAGCCTCATGCGCTCGCGCTACAGCGCCTTTGTACTGGAGCGGGTGGCGTACCTGCAGAGCAGCTGGCACGCCAGCACCCGCCCGGCCGACCTGACGCTGGAACCCGGTGTGAAGTGGCTTGGGCTGGAGGTGCGGGCGCACCGCGTGATCGATGCCGACCACGCCGAAGTCGAGTTCGTGGCCCGCTCGCGTGTGGCCGGCCGCGGGCAACGCTTGCACGAGACCAGCCGCTTCGTGCGCGAAGGCGGGCGCTGGTTTTATGTGGATGGAGATCTGAAGTGAGTGCGATGTTCGAGGCGGTTCTTTTTGATTGCGACGGCGTGCTGGTCGACAGCGAGCCCATCACCAACGGCGTGTTGCGCGAGGTGCTGAACGAAGCCGGCTGGGCGCTGAGCCAGGCCGAGTGCATGCAGATCTTCATCGGCAAGGCCGTGCGCGACGAACGAGCGCGCATCGAAGCCGAAACCGGTCAGCCGCTCACCGACGACTGGATGCGCGCCTTCTACGCAAGGCGCGACCAGCGCCTGCGCGCCGAACTGCAGACCGTGGCGGGCGCGCTCGATGCCGTTATCGCTGCGCACGTGCACACCGCCGGCCGCATCGCCTGCGCCTCCGGCGCCGACCGGCCCAAGGTCGTGATGCAGATCGGCATGGCCGGCATGGCGCCGTATTTCGGCGACCGCATCTTCAGCGGCCACGACCTGCCGCGCTCCAAGCCGCACCCCGACGTGTACCTGGCCGCCGCGGCCCACCTCGGTGCCGACACGGCGCGCTGCCTCGTGATCGAAGACACCGCCACCGGCGCCCAGGCCGGCCTGGCCGCGGGCGCCACCGTCTGGGGCTACTGCCCGCAGGGGCACGGCCGCGCGTTCGACGGCCTGCCCGTGGCGCGGGTGTTTCGCCACATGGACGAGCTGGCGCGGGCCCTGCCCGCACTGCGGTAAAAACGCAGCATGCAACCCACCCGCCGCCAACTGCTCGCCCACAGCGCCGCACTGCCACTCTGGCCACTGGCCGGCCTCGGCCTGACCGCCTGCGCCACCGTCGAAACGACCAGCGTGCAGTCGCGCCTGCGGGGCAAGTCCATCACCGTCATCAGTACCATCGGCACCACGCTGCGCCTCACCTGGCGCGGCACCACCCTGTTCAACAACGAGTTCGGCGAGGCCTTCGTGCCCGACTGGGGCTACAAGGAACAGCTCGAAAAACGCACCGTCGAACTGCTCACGGCCTCGGGGCGGTTCTCCAGCGTGCAACGCGTGACCATCACCGCCACGCGCCGCGAAGAAGCGCTCAAGGAGCTGAAGGAACTCAAGACGCCGACCGACCACGTGCTGCTCATCTCGGGCGCGCCGTCGGCCGACAGCATCTGGGCCACCCGCGAAGGCTTCTTCGGTCTGGGCATCGCGCAGCGCAGCATCCTGCAGCTCGGCACCGAGTCGGTCGCCCACGCCTCGCTGCGCGTCGACCTGCTGGTGCCCAGCACCTTCGGCGCCGTGCTGGGCGAAGCCACCGTGTCCACCGCCCAGCGTGTGCCCGCGCCCGCGCTGCTGCGCGGCCCGCGGCTGAACGACGACAAAGCCGCCGCTGCGCGCGAGTCGCTCAGGGTGCAGGTGGACGCGGCGGTGCAGAGTCTGGTGAATCAGCTTGGGCTGGGCAAGTCGGTGCCTGCTTCTGCGCCGGCTTCTTCAGCCCCGAAGCCTGTAACGGCTCCTGCAGCGGCGCCGACACCACCATCGAGCAACGCTTTCCCGGTGACATCGCCGAACGTGGAGGGCCGGGGCATTCCGGCGCCTTCGGGGGCTGGTGCGTCAGACATCTTGCCGGCGAGGCGCTGACCGGGTTGTCCTTTTTTCCGTGGTGTTCGGCGGCGCCTGGGGCTGGCCGCCTGAGATCAGGCGGTTGAGCTTGGGTGAGAGAGGCCGGATGCCAACTGGATGAAGGAAAAGGCCGCTGGACGCTTCCTCTTGCTGCTGACCACGGGCTGCTTCATCGTGCGCCTTCGCCCAGCAGGCCCAGATTGCGCGCTTCGTCGTGCCAGCGCTTCAGGTCTTCAGGGTCAGCTCCGTCGCGCTCAGCGCGCGCCAGCAGCCGCGGCACCAGGTCCCGCGCCGCCACGCCGACGCCGGGCGGGGCGTTTCTGCACAGCGCGTCAAGGTGGCGCAGCACCTGCATCATCACCTCGGGCTGGCCGGTGGCGCAGCGCGCGATGGGCTCCAGGGCCAGCGCCACCAGCGCTTCGGGTTGGCCCGCCGGGGTGCTGACGCGGTCGAAGCGTGGCGCGGCCGGGTCAGGCGTTTCAGCCAGCCCAACGATCATCAGCCGCACCTGGCTGCCGATGACGGCGATGGCGGTGCCCGGGTCGTTGACCGCGGGCGACAGCGCCCGCTCGGCAATCTCGGCCAGCACAATCAGCCCGTAGGCCGGGTCCTGCTCGATGCTGCGTTCGGGCCCGATCACGAAGGCCCGGCGCAGCTCGGCCAGACTGCCCTGGTCCGCTGCAGTGGCTTGTGGCAAGCGCAGCCAGGCCAGCGGCGCGCTGGGATGCACCAGGTCGCCCACTTGCGCCGCCACATGCACCTGCCCGTCCAGCCGGTGCGCCAGTTGTTGCAGGGCTTCGATGTCGACGAACTGCACATGACCCGTGTCCAACGCCGTGACCGGCCGTGCCTCCGGGCTGGCCGATGTGGCCATCAGCGCCCCCCCCAGTGGCCGTCGCATCGCCTGCTGCAGGGCCACCAGGGTTGCACGCTCCACCGTGGCAATGGTGTGCGACACGCGCCCGATGCGCGACAGGATATCGATGTAGCGCATGAAGGCCACCACCACCCAGGCCAGCACGCCCAGGGCGCAGACGAACAGCACCATGCGACCGGCCGGCCCATAGCGGCCCGTGCCCATGGCCACGACGCCCACGATGGAGAAGATGAACGCAGCGAGGAACACCGCTACCGACTTCTGTGATTGCGGGTCGGCCACCACCAGCCGCGTGGCGCGTGGCGTGGCCGCACTGGATGCCGATGCATAGGCGCTGGCGAGCACCGACAAGGAGAACGTGCTCACCGCCAGCATGCTGGTGGCCATGATGCGCAGCAGGTCGGACACCAGACCCTCCTGCAGCGGTGGCAGCCAGCCGGCCGGCACCCAGGCGTCGGCCAAGGCTGAGCCCAGCGCGGCCAGCACGGCCGCCACGCTCCAGATGGCAGGCCGCCACCACAGTTGCTGGCGCACGCGGTGCCACAGGAAGCGCAGGCGGTCGATGTCAGGCATGGGGGCAGCCATTGAACAAGGTGGTCTGGCGCATCGGGGTAGCCTAACCTACCGGACGGGGTCGCGCAGGCACGGCAGGCTGTTGCTCCCGCCACTCCCCGGGCGTCACGCCCGTCCAGCCCTTGAACGCGCGCATGAAGCTCTTCTGGTTCTGGAACCCGGCCGCCTCGGCCACCTGTTTGATGGGCCGGGTCGTGCGCTGCAGCAGGTCGAGCGCGCGGTCGCGGCGCACTTCGTCTTTCAGCGCCTGCAGCGTGGCGCCTTCGTCTTTCAGTTGGCGGTGCAGGGTGCGGGCCGAGGTGTTGAGCAGGGCCGCGAGATCGTTGGCGTTGTGCGCGTCCAGCGGCTGGGTCGTGAGCACCTGGCGCACGCGCTGCACCAGCAGGCGGTCACGCCGGTAGGGGCGCACCTGGATCGGCAGGGCGCGCTGCAGCATCTGGTTCATGGCGGCTTCGTCGCGCTTGACGGGCAGGGCGAGGTAGCGCGCGTCGAAGTGGATCGCGGTCTGGTCGGTGTCAAACACCGTCGGGCCATCGAACAGCACCTGGTAGACCTCGGCGTGCGGTGGCGCGGCGAACGGGAAGCTCGCGCCCAGCAGCGGGATGCGCGAGTCCACCAGCCAGCAGGCCAGGCCGTGGCTGTTGCGCAGCACCGAGACGCCACAGAATTCGCGCAGGCTGCCGTCGCCGCCCGGCGGGCGGTGTTCGGTGAGCACGATGCTGGCCACGTCGCCGCTGGTGGTCACGGCGAGCGTGATGTCGGGCGTGAGCAGGCCGTGGTGGCGGCACCAGCGTTTGAGCGCCACACCCAGCGTGGGAGCCGACAGCGAGGCGCGCGCGAGCATGCCGTAGCTGCCCCAGGGCAGGGCGCGGCGAAACCAGCCCAGGGCTTCGTCGTTGAGTTCCTGCATGGCGGCGCCGGAGAGGGTTTCCATCTGGGCGGCGGTGATGCGTGCCGCGGGATCGGCCACGCGTGCTGGCGGAATCTGTGCCTGCGCCAGAACCTGCGCCGGGTCCAGCCCGCGCTGCTGGTAGGCGGTCACGATGGCCTGCACGAACGCCATGGGCGTGGCGGCGCGGTCGCTGCGGCGGTCGGATGGGCTGGCCAGGGTGGTGCGGGGGCTGGGCATGGCGCGAGTGTGCCTGATGGGTGGCGTGATTTGCAACCATTCTGGCAAGCGTGGGCGGCGCAAGCCTCCTAAGCTAGGCCCTGCAGTCCGGTGCGAACCGGAACCTGGAACCCGAGGAGACAAGCCCATGAGCGACCCCCTAAACGCGGCCCAGCCCCTGACGCTCAGCCACGCCCGCGGCGCGACCGACGTGCCGCTGATCGAGCAGACCATCGGCGCGTTTTTTGACGCCATGGTGGCCCGCCAGCCCGAGCGCGAAGCGCTGGTGAGCGTGCACCAGGGGCGGCGCTACACCTACCGCGCGCTGCAGGCCGACGCGCACCGACTGGCCAGCGCATTGCTGGCGCAGGGCCTGAATCCGGGCGACCGGGTGGGCATCTGGTCGCACAACAACGCCGAGTGGGTGCTGATGCAGCTGGCCACGGCACAGGTGGGCCTGGTGCTGGTGAACATCAACCCCGCCTACCGCACGTCCGAGGTGGAGTACGCGCTCAACAAGGTGGGCTGCAAGTTGCTGGTGACCATGGCGCGCTTCAAGACCAGCGACTACCTGGGCATGCTGCGCGAGCTGGCGCCCGAGTGGGCGCACGGCCAGCCGGGTGCGCTGGAAGCCCGGCAGTTGCCGCACCTGAAAACCGTGGTCTGGGTCGACGAGCCGGGGCAGGGCGCCGAAGAACCCGGGCTGATGCGCTTCTCGGCGCTGCTGGCGCAGGGCGACGCGACCGATACGCGTGTGGCGCAGGTGGCGGCCACGCTACAGGCGAGCGACCCGATCAACATCCAGTTCACCAGCGGCACCACCGGCTTCCCCAAGGGCGCGACGCTCACGCACCGCAACATCCTGAACAACGGCTTCTTCATCGGCGAGTGCATGAAGCTCACGCCGGCCGACCGCCTGTGCATCCCCGTGCCGCTGTACCACTGCTTCGGCATGGTGCTGGGCAACCTGGCCTGCTTCACGCACGGCGCCACCATCGTCTACCCGAACGACGGCTTCGACCCGCTGACCGTGTTGCAGACGGTGCAGGACGAACGCTGCACCGGCCTGCACGGCGTGCCCACCATGTTCATCGCCGAGCTGGACCACCCGCGTTTTGCCGAATTTGACCTGTCCACGTTGCGCACCGGCATCATGGCCGGCTCGCCGTGCCCGACCGCCGTGATGCAGCGCGTGGTGAGCGACATGCACCTGTCTGAAATCACCATCGCCTACGGCATGACCGAAACCAGCCCGGTGAGCTGCCAGAGCAGCACCGACACGCCGCTGGACCGGCGCGTGTCCACCGTGGGCACGGTGCAGCCGCACCTGGAAGTGAAGATCGTGAACCCCGACAGCGGCGAAGTCATGGCGCCGGGCCAGTCGGGCGAGCTGTGCACGCGCGGCTATTCGGTCATGCACGGCTACTGGGACGACCCGGCCAAGACGGCGGAGGCCATCGACGCCGAGGGCTGGATGCACACCGGCGACCTCGCCACCATGGACGCCGAGGGCTACGTCAACATCGTCGGCCGCATCAAGGACATGGTGATCCGCGGCGGCGAAAACATCTACCCGCGCGAGATCGAAGAATTCCTCTACCGCATGCCGCAGGTGCAGGACGTGCAGGTGGTCGGCGTGCCCGACCAGAAATACGGCGAAGAGCTGTGCGCCTGGGTCATCGTGAAACCCGGCCAGACGCTGGACGAAGACACGGTGCGCGCCTTCTGCAAAGGCCAGATCGCCCACTACAAGGTGCCGCGCTACATCCGCTTCGTGGACGCCTTCCCCATGACGGTGACCGGCAAGATCCAGAAGTTCAAGATCCGCGACGCCATGAAGGACCAGCTGGGGCTGGCCGAAGCCAAAACAGCCTGACCGAGAGAACCCCATGCCCGCACTCGACACGAAACTCAACGCCCGCTCCGCCGACTTCCAGGCCAACGCCGCCGCCATGAAGGTGGTGGTCGACGACCTGAAGGCGCAGGTTGAAAAAGCCACGCTCGGCGGCGGCGATGCGGCCCGCGCCAAACACACCGCGCGCGGCAAGCTGCTGCCACGCGACCGCGTGCAGATGCTGCTGGACCCGGGCACGCCCTTCCTGGAACTGAGCCCGCTGGCCGCGATGGGCATGTACCCGGACCGCGACGGCAGCGACAGCGCGCCCTGCGCCGGCGTGATCGCCGGCATCGGCCGCGTGAGCGGCGTGGACTGCATGATCGTCTGCAACGACGCCACGGTGAAGGGCGGCACCTACTACCCCCTCACCGTCAAGAAGCACTTGCGCGCGCAGGAAGTGGCGCAGCAGAACAATCTGCCCTGCATCTACCTGGTGGACTCGGGCGGCGCCAACCTGCCGAACCAGGACGAGGTCTTCCCCGACCGCGACCACTTTGGCCGCATCTTCTTCAACCAGGCGAACATGAGCGCGCAGGGCATCGCGCAGATCGCCGTGGTCATGGGCTCGTGTACGGCGGGCGGCGCCTACGTGCCGGCCATGAGCGACGAGACCATCATCGTCAAGAACCAGGGCACCATCTTCCTGGGCGGCCCGCCGCTGGTGAAGGCCGCCACGGGCGAGGTGGTCACCGCCGAAGACCTGGGCGGTGGCGACGTGCACACGCGCCTCTCGGGTGTGGCCGACCACCTGGCGCAGAACGACCTGCACGCGCTGGCCCTGGCGCGCCAGGCGGTGAAGAACCTCAACGCGCGCAAGGTCCCACCCATCACCACCATCGACCCGGTGGCGCCGCTGTACCCGGCCGAGGAGCTGTACGGCGTGATCCCGACCGACACGCGCAAGCCTTTTGACGTGCGCGAGATCATCGCCCGCATCGTCGACGGCTCGGACTTCGACGAGTTCAAGTCGCGCTTCGGCACCACGCTGGTCTGCGGCTTCGCGCGCATCGAAGGCATGCCGGTCGGCATCATCGCCAACAACGGCATTTTGTTCAGCGAATCGGCGCTCAAGGGCGCGCACTTCATCGAACTGTGCTGCCAGCGCAAGACACCGCTGGTGTTTTTGCAGAACATCACCGGCTTCATGGTCGGCCGCAAGTACGAGAACGAAGGCATCGCGCGCAACGGCGCCAAGATGGTGACCGCCGTGGCCACCGCCGCTGTCCCGAAGTTCACCGTGATCATCGGCGGCAGTTTCGGCGCCGGCAACTACGGCATGTGCGGCCGGGCCTACAGCCCGCGCTTCCTCTGGATGTGGCCGAACGCGCGCATCAGCGTGATGGGCGGCGAGCAGGCCGCGAGCGTGCTGGCCACCGTCAGGCGCGACGGCATTGAAGGCAAGGGCGGCAGCTGGAGCGCGGAAGAAGAAGCCGCGTTCAAGGCGCCCATCAAGGAACAGTACGAGGTGCAGGGCCACCCGTACTACGCCACCGCGCGCTTGTGGGACGACGGCGTGATCGACCCGGCCGACACGCGCCGTGTGCTGGCGCTGGGGCTGAGCGCCTCACTGAACGCGCCGATCCCCGAGACGAAGTTTGGACTTTTCCGCATGTGATGTGTATGATTTTTGTATTTCATACACATTGAAGGAGGTTCGACATGCGAACCAACATCGAAATTGACGACGACTTGATGGCCGCAGCCATGGCGGCGGGCGGCTTCAAGACCAAGAAGGAAGCGGTAGAAGAAGGCTTGCGCCTTGTGCGACGGCGCAAGGTTTACGACGGCTTGTTGGCCTTGCGAGGCAAGTTGCAGTGGGACGACTCGGATGCGGCTTGGGCGCTTGCCCGCGCCGAAGAGGCGCCTGCCATGGCGGTGCAAGAGACCAAGGGTTCTTATGACGTGCAGGCCAAGGCCGCTGCGATTGTCCGGTCGGCAAAGGCAAAAAGGCCTGCGGCCGTCGCGCGGAGCAAGGTCAAATGATCTTGGTGGATTCGAGCGTCTGGATCGACTTCTTCCGTGATGGACGGGACGCGCAAAGCAACACGCTGGCCCAGTGCCTGGGAGATTCCAGTATGGAAATCGGTATGGCCGATCTCGTGCTGTTCGAGGTGATGCGTGGGTTCCGAGAAGGGAAGTTGATGCGGGAAGCACAAACACTGATGAGCGCGCTGCCACAGGTCGAGATCGGCGGCACAGAGCATGTGCTGCAGGCCGCTGAGCGTTACCGCCAGCTGCGCAAGCAAGGCCGCACCGTGCGCAGCCCCATCGACGTGCTGCTCGCCAGCTACTGCATCACCCACGGCCACACGCTGCTGCACCGTGACGCCGATTTTGAATCGCTCAGAACTTTGGGAGGGTTGGACACATGGCCGCAATGAGCCCCTTTCACACCCACTTCACCCGGCAGGCGCGTTACCACGTCTGGGCCACGCACCGCCTGCTCGACGCGGTTTCCCGTCTGACCGATGAAGAGTACCGGCGCGACGTGGGCTTGTTTTTCAAGAGCATCCACGGCACGTTGAACCACTTGCTGGTGGGCGAGCACTTGCTCTGGTATGCACGTTTCTCCAAGGGCGCCTCGCCCATGCTCGCTTTGGACGCCGAGATTGAACCCGACCGCGAACGCCTGGGCCAGGCGCTCAAAGGCGGCGCCGCGAACTGGGAACACCTGATCGCCAGCTGGCCCGCCGAGCGCTTCGACGGCCAGCTCGACTACCGGACCATGAAGGGCGTGCCGCAGTCGCTGCCGTTCGCGGCCACGCTGGCGCACGTGTTCAACCACGCCACCCACCACCGCGGCCAGATCACCGCCGCGCTCACCGCCCTGGGCCAGCCCGGCCCCGAGCTGGACTGGGTGTACCACCTGCAACTGGAAGCTGCTGAAGCGAACAAATCATGAGCACAGCCCTGACCATTGCGGTTCAAGACCGCATCGCCCGCATCACGCTCAGCCGCCCCGAGGTGCGCAACGCCTTCACCGACGCCGTGATCCAGGAACTCAAGGCCGCGTTTGAAGCCGTGGGCGCACGCGACGACGTGCGCGCCGTCGTGCTGGCGGCCGTGGGCCCGGCCTTCTGCGCCGGGGCCGACCTCAACTGGATGCGCCGCATGGCCGACTACACGCGCAACGAAAACGTGGCCGATGCGGGCCAGCTCGCGGCGATGTTGAAGACGATCTACGAATGCCCCAAGCCCACCATCGCCGCCGTGCAGGGCGATGTGTTTGCGGGTGGCATGGGCCTGGTGGCGGCTTGCGACATGGCGGTGAGCGTGGACAGCGCCACCTACTGCCTGAGCGAAGTGAAGCTGGGCCTGATCCCGGCCACCATCAGCCCCTACGTGATCCGCGCCATGGGCGCGCGCGCCTCGCACCGCTACTTCCTCACGGCCGAGCGCTTCAGCGCGCAGGAGGCGCACCGCATCGGCTTCGTGCACGAGCTGGTGGGTGCCGAGGCGCTGGACGCGAAGGTGAGTGAACTGGCCCAGGCACTGGTGAGCGCCAGCCCGGCCGCCGTGCGCGCCTGCAAGCGGCTGGTGCAGGACGTGGCCGAGCGCGAAATCGACGCCGACCTGATCGCCGCCACGGTGCAGGGCATTGCCGACATCCGCGCGAGCGAACAAGGCCGCGAAGGCGTGCAATCTTTCCTGCAGAAGCGCAAGCCCGCGTGGCTGGCGGGCTAGGCGGTTTCTTCCCTGAAGGAGAACGCCATGGACGCACTCTGGACCACCCTCGTCAACTGGCTGCACGGCCTGGGCCTGCACGCGGGCACGGGCGTGGTCAATGAGGTCGGCGGCCAGGTGGTCGAGGGCGTGAGCGCCGCCGCCAGCCAGCTCGACATGCCCAGCATGCTGGCGTTGGCCGCCGCGCTCGGCTGGGTTAGCGGCTTCCGGCTGTATGCGGTGGTGTTCCTGGTGGGCGCGTCGGGCGCTCTGGGCTGGATGCCCTTGCCCGAAGGCCTGCAGGTGCTGCAGCACCCGGCCATGCTCATCACCAGCGGCGCACTGCTGTTCGTGGAATTTTTCGCCGACAAGATCCCGGGGCTCGACTCGCTGTGGGACATGGTCAACAGCGTGATCCGCATCCCCGCCGGCGCCGCGCTGGCGGCGGGCGCGCTGGGCGCTGACGGCAGCACCATGGCCCTGGTGGGCGCGCTGCTCGGCGGCACGCTCGCGGCCAGCAGTCAGGCCGCCAAGACCACCACGCGCGCGGCCATCAACACCTCGCCCGAGCCGTTTTCCAACATCGCCATGAGCCTGGTCGAAGACGGCCTGGTGGTCGGCGCGGTCTGGCTGGCCACCAACCACCCGCTGGTGTTCGGCGTGCTGCTGGTCATTGCCGTGGTGCTGATGTGGATCGTCACCTGGATGCTGTTCAAGTTCCTGCGCGCGGTGTTCCGCCGCGCGCAATCCCTGTTTTCTTCTGCTACTGCCTGAGGCCTCGAATGTTCACCAAAATCCTGATTGCGAATAGAGGCGAGATCGCCTGCCGCGTCGCCGCCACCGCCCGCCGCATGGGCGTTCGCACCGTGGCCGTGTACTCCGACGCCGATGCCAGCGCCAAACACGTGGCGGCCTGCGACGAAGCCGTGCACATCGGTGGCAGCGCGCCGAAAGACAGCTACCTGCAGTGGCAGCGCATCCTCGATGCGGCCAAGGCCACGGGCGCGCAGGCCATCCACCCGGGCTACGGTTTTCTGAGCGAAAACGAGGCTTTCGCGAACGCCTGCGCCGAAGCCGGCCTGGTGTTCATCGGCCCGCCCGCGTCTGCCATCCAGGCCATGGGCCTGAAGGCCGAATCCAAGCGCCTGATGGAGAGCGCCGGTGTGCCACTGGTGCCGGGCTACCACGGCGCCGACCAGGACCCGCAAATGCTGCAGCACGAGGCCGACCGCATCGGGTACCCGGTGCTGATCAAGGCCAGCGCCGGCGGCGGTGGCAAGGGCATGCGAGCGGTCGAGAAGGCCGAAGACTTTGCCGCCGCGCTGGCTTCGTGCAAACGCGAGGCCATCAACAGCTTTGGCAGCGACGCCGTGCTGGTTGAAAAATACGCCCAGCGCCCGCGCCACATCGAGATCCAGGTGTTTGGCGACACGCACGGCAACTGCGTCTATCTGTTCGAGCGCGACTGTTCGGTGCAGCGGCGCCACCAGAAGGTGCTGGAAGAAGCGCCCGCGCCGGGCATGACGCCCGAGCTGCGCCAGCAGATGGGCCTGGCCGCCGTGGCCGCGGCGCGCGCGGTGAATTACGTCGGCGCCGGCACGGTGGAGTTCATCGTCGAGCAGCCGCCCGAGGGCGGCATGCGCTTCTATTTCATGGAGATGAACACGCGCCTGCAGGTCGAGCACCCGGTGACCGAGGCCATCACCGGCCTCGATCTCGTGGAGTGGCAGCTGCGCGTGGCCAGCGGCGAACCGCTGCCACTGACGCAGGAGCAACTGCACATCGACGGCCACGCCATCGAGGCGCGCATCTGCGCCGAAACGCCGGACAACCAGTTCCTGCCCGCCACCGGCCGGCTGGACGTCTACCGCAAGCCCGCCTGCACCAGCTTCGAAAGAGGCGCGGTGCGTGTGGACGACGGCGTGCGCGAGGGCGATGCGATCAGCCCCTTCTACGACTCCATGGTCGCCAAGCTGATCGTGCACGGCCGCACCCGCGCCGAAGCGCTGGCCCGGCTCGACGCGGCGCTGGCTGAAACGCGCATTGTCGGCCTGTCGACCAACGTGCAGTTCCTGCGCCATGTGGTCGCCAGCCCCTCGTTTGCGCAGGCGAATCTGGACACGGCGCTGATTCCGCGCGAAGCGGGTGTGCTGTTCAACCAGGACAAGGTCGGCCTGAACCTGGCCGTGGCCGCCGCCGTGGCGCAGACCCTGCTGGCCGAGCGCGCGAGCGAAGGCAAAGACCCGTTCTCGCGCCGCGACGGCTGGCGCCCGCACGGCCTGACCGTGCGCCGCTTCGATTTCGAATACCTGGGCGAAGCCATGCAGGCCAGTCTGACCTACCTGCACGACGGTGCGTTGCAACTGGCGCTGGGAGAGGTCAGCGGCTTGCTGACATTCCACGCCTTGCCAGCGGAGAACGGCACGCTGATGGACCTTCGCTTCATGGGCCAGCGCCAGACGGTGCAGACCTGGCAGCGCGAAGAGATCGTGCACATCTTCTGTGCCCTGGGCGCCACCCAGATCACCGAGCTCGACGCACTCGCCCACGCCGGCGAAGCCGCGCACGACGTTGGGCGACTCACCGCGCCCATGCCGGGCAAGGTGGTGTCGTTCGCCGTGAAGGCCGGCGACGCGGTGAAGAAGGGCCAGCCGCTGGCGGTGATGGAGGCCATGAAGATGGAACACACCATCGCCGCGCCGGCCGACGGCACGGTGGCCGAGCTGCTCTACGCGCCGGGCGACCAGGTGGCCGAGGGCGCTGAGCTGCTGAAGATCCAGACCGCCTGACCACAACAACGGGCCTGTGTTGCAAGGCGGTGCTGGCCCGCATCGTCCGTCCGCCCTGAGCCAGTCGAAGGGCCTTGAGCGAACGGGCCTCCCAGCCAACGGGCTATTCGTCTTGCCATAAGCTCGCCGCATGAACATCACTTTCTGCTGCACCGACACCAAGGCACAACCCTGGCTGGACGGCCTGCGCGCGGCCTTTCCCGAAGCGTCCGTCGAGGTCTGGGAACCCGGCGCGCCACAGGCCGACCACGCCGTGGTCTGGGCGCCGCCGCAACAGTTCCTGGATCAACAGCAGGCGCTCAAGGGCCTGTTCAACATCGGCGCGGGTGTGGACGCGCTGCTCAAGCTGCGCCTGCCGCCGGGCGTGAAGGTCGTGCGTCTCGACGACGCGGGCATGTCGGTGCAGATGGCCGAGTACGTGTGCCACGCGGTCATCCGCCACTTCCGCGAATTCGATGGCTACGAGGCCGACGTGAAGGCCGGCAAATGGTCGTACCGCAAGCCGCGTGATCGCCAGGACTTTTCCATCGGCGTGATGGGTCTGGGCGTGCTCGGCGAGCGCGTGGCCCGGGCGCTGCGGGTGTTCGATTTTCCGGTGCATGGCTGGAGCCGCACGCCCAAGGCCATCGAGGGCGTGGTCACACACAGCGGAGAGGCCGGGTTCGATACCTTCCTCTCAAACTGCCGGGTGCTGGTGAATCTGCTGCCGCTCACGCCCGACACGCGGGACATCCTCAACCGCGACACACTCGGGCGCCTGAAGCCCGGTGGCTACCTGATCAACGTGGCGCGCGGCGCGCACCTGGTTGAAGCCGATCTGTTGGCCCTGCTGGAGAGCGACCAGATGGCCGGCGCCACGCTGGACGTGTTCCGCACCGAACCATTGCCCGCTGACCACCCGTTCTGGCAACACCCCAAGATCACCATCACCCCCCACACCTCGGCACGCACCTTGCGCGACGAGAGCATCGCCCAGATCGCGGGCAAGATCCGCGCGCTGGAAGCGGGTCAGCCCGTTGCGGGTGTGGTCGATCCTGTCAGGGGTTATTGAATTCAGCCTTCACCCTAACCCTCTCCCGCCGAGCGTGAGAGGGGGCAAGCCCTTCGGAGACATTCATGAACATCCCATCCAAAGTCCATCTCATCGACGTCGGCCCGCGCGACGGCCTGCAGAACGAAAAGCAGCCGGTGCCGGCCGCGGTGAAGATCGAGCTGGTGCACCGCCTGCAGGCCGCGGGTCTGAAAGAGATCGAGGTCACGAGCTACGTGAGCCCGAAGTGGGTGCTGCAGATGGCCGACAACCACGAGGTCATGAGCGGCATCACGCGCCACGCGGGTGTGCGCTATTCGGTGCTCACGCCCAACCTCAAGGGTTTCGAGGCCGCACTGCTCGACCGGCCCGATGAGATCGTGGTGTTCGGCGCGGCCAGCGAGGCCTTCAGCCAGAAGAACATCAACTGTTCCATCGCCGAGAGCATAGAACGCTTCGCGCCCGTGGTCGATGCGGCCAAGGCTGCAGGCATAGCGGTGCGCGGCGCCATGAGCTGCACCGTGGGCTGTCCGTACGAAGGCGAGATTCCGCCCGAGCGTGTGGACTACCTGGCGGGGCTGATGAAGGGTATCGGCGTAGAGCGCGTGGACGTGGCCGACACCATCGGCGTGGGCACGCCGCACAAGGTGCAGGCCGCCATCGAGGCGACCCTCAAACACTTCCACATCGATCACGTTTCCGGTCACTTCCACGACACCTATGGCCAGGCCCTGTCCAACACCTTGGCGGCGCTCGAGATGGGTGTCTGGAACTTCCAGTCCTCCGTGGCCGGGCTGGGCGGCTGCCCGTATGCCAAGGGCGCCACCGGCAACGTGGCGACGGAAGACGTGGTCTACCTGCTGCACGGCATGGGCATTGAAACCGGCATCGATCTGGATGCGCTGGTGGATGCGGGTCAGTTCATCAGTGAGCAGCTGGGCCGGCAGACCAACTCGCGCGTGGCGCGTGCGTTGCTCGCAAAACGCCAGGGCTGAACACCATGGATCTCAACATCTGGCTCGCCTTCTTCGCCGCCTCCTGGGTGATCGCGATTTCACCGGGCTCGGGCGCGGTGCTGTCCATGAGCCACGGTCTGGCCTACGGCGTGCGCCACACCAGCGCCACCATCGCCGGCTTGCAGCTGGGGTTGTCGGTCATCCTGCTGATCGCCGGGGTGGGTGTGGGGGCGCTGCTGCTCGCGTCGGCCACCGCGTTCACGGTGGTCAAGGTGCTGGGCGCGGGTTACCTGATCTGGCTGGGCGTGAAGCAATGGCGTTCGCCGGTGCATGCAGCCCATGCTCACCAACAAGCCGCCGATGGTGTGGCCGGCTTGCAGCCCGGGCTGCCCACGGTGCGCCAGCGGGTGCTGATCGGCTTCATGACCAACGTGACCAACCCCAAGGGCATCGTGTTCATGGTGGCGGTGCTGCCGCAGTTCATCGACCCGCTGCGCCCGCTGTGGTTGCAGCTGCTGATCCTGCTGGTGACCTCGATCTCGGTCGATCTGGTGGTGATGCACGGCTACGCTTTCCTGGCCTCGCGCGCGCAGCGCTGGCTGGCCACCGCGAAGGCGCGCCGTGCGCAGAACCGCGTGTTCGGCGGCGTGCTGGTGGCCATGGGTGCGAGCCTGATGCTGGTGAAACGGGCCGCCTGATGGTGGCAGGTACCATTCCCGCCCATGACTGACGACACCCTGAATTCTGTGGAGCTGCCGCCCGGCGTGCAGCGTGTCATGGCCGCGCTCGCCGAACGTGGCCACCCGCACACGCCCGTGATGCTCGACGATGCCGCGCGCACCGCGCAGCAGGCGGCGGACGCCCTGGGTGTGGCCCTGGGCCAGATCGCCAAGAGCATCATCTTCCGCCGCAAGAGCGACGACGCGGCCGTGCTCGTCATCACCTCGGGCGACCTGCGCGTGGACGAAAAAAAGGTGCAGGCCATCGTCTGCGCCGAGGGCGGCAAGCTGGGCCGTGCCGACGCTGATTTCGTCAAGAGCAGAACCGGTTTTTCCATCGGCGGCGTGTCGCCGCTGGCGCACGCCACGCCGCCGGTGACGCTGATCGACGACCAGCTGTTCCGTTTTGCCGAAATCTGGGCCGCGGCGGGCCACCCGCACGGCGTCTTCCGCCTCAGCCCACACGAACTGCAAAGCCTGACCGGCGCGCCGGTGCACGATGTCACCGCGCCGCTGAATCCCGCCTCATGAAAGAACCGCTGATCAACCTGCGCGACGCGCGCGAACGCCACCCCGGCCTCGGCGTGCCCTCGCCCTGTGTGTCCATCTGCGAACTGGACGAACGCAGCAGCAGCTGCAAAGGCTGTTACCGGACCCTGCCCGAAATCGCCACCTGGAGCGCATTGGCGGATGCGGAAAAGCTGGTGATCTGGGAACGCATCGAGGCGCGCCAGAGCGCCTGACCCGAGAGGACCCCATGAGCGCTGACACCCTGAACGACATCACGTTCTGGTACGACCCGATCTCGCCCTACGCCTACCTCGCGTTCGAGCGTCTGCCCGAAGCGCTGATGGGGCTGAGCGTGCGCGTGCGCTACAAGCCGGTGCTGTTCGCCGCCTTGCTCAAAGCCAACGGCCAGCTCGGGCCGGCGGAGATTCCTTCCAAACGCGACTGGACCTACCGCCAGGTGAGCTGGCTGGCGCACCAGCACGGCGTGACGCTCGACCTGCCGGCCGCCCACCCGTTCAACCCGCTGGCGCTGCTGCGCCTGGGCCTGGCCACCGCCACCGATGACCTGCCTGGCGAGACCAACCGCTACGTGACCGAGCAGCTTTTCCACCACGTCTGGCGTGGCGGCCGCGATGCGGTAGCGCCCGATCGCCTGGCCGCGCTGCAGACGCTGCTGCAGGACCACATGGCCCAGCGCGAGAAGCCCTGGCACGTGCCCGACAGCGAGCTGGTGAAACAGCGCCTGCGCAGCAACACCGACGAAGCGCTCGCGCTCGGCCTGTTCGGCGTGCCGACGCTGGAGACCCGTGGCCGTGTGTTCTGGGGGCAGGATGCGCTGCCCATGCTGCGGGCCCAGCTGGAAGGTGATCCCTGGTTCGATTCCGGTGCCTGGGATGCCGCAGCGGCGCTGCCCGTGGGCGTGCGCCGCGGGGGCTGACGCCCTTGTTGTTGACGGGCCTCAAGCCGGGGGGTGCGCGAGGACGGCTAAGATGGTGCGCACCCGTCGCGGCCGGGGCCTCCAAACGGGCCTCGGGCCGGAACTGAAACACTTTCACCCACAAGGAGATATGGCATGTTCAAAAAAATTCTGGTCCCCACCGATGGCTCGACCCTGGCGCAGGGCGCAGCCACCATCGCCGCCCAGCTCGCCAAGAGCCAGGGTGCGCAGGTCGTGGGCGTGTACGTGATCGACCCGTTTCCCTACATCGGCATCGGTGATGCATCCGCCGTCGGTTTGCAGGCCTACATGGCCGAAGCCCGCAGCGCCGCCGGACAAGCGCTGGAGGCCCTGGGCCAGGTCTGCAAAGACGAAGGCGTGCCCTTCGCCGGTGACACGATCGAGCGCAACGTGGTCTACGAGGGCGTGATCGAGACCGCGCAGGCCGAAGGTTGCGACCTGATCGTCATGGCGTCGCACGGCCGCCAGGGCGTCAAGGCCTTGATCCTGGGCAGCGTGGCGCAGAAAGTGCTCACCCACGCCCGTGTGCCGGTGATGATCGTCAAGGGCTGAAGGAAACACCCTCGCAGCGCTTCGCGCTACCCTCTCAAGGGGGCGGCGACGCAGGGGGTTACCTCCGGAACCTGCCGGAGGCGTCCACGATCGACAGGTCGGCAAAGTCCAGACCGGTGTGGTTGTCCGGTCCGTAGCTGACGCTCAGGCCGCCGATGTTGTAGTTCTGCAGGCCCTCTAGCGCGTCGCGCAGGCCCTCGGATGTCGGGTTGGGCCCGGCGCGGCGCAGGCCTTCGACCAGCACCTTGGCCGCTGCAAAGCCTTCGATCATCGCGGGTGACACGCCCTCCATGCCCTTGGCCTTGGCCAGCGTCTGCGCCTCGCGGATCAGGGGGTAGGTCAGCGAGCGCTCATTCGGGAAGACCTGGGTCACGATCACGCCGTGTGCGTGTTCACCCAGCAGTTTGATGAAACCCTCCGAGGCGTTGTTGGACAGGGTGACGATCTGCGCCCTTGAGCCGGCGGCGCGGATCGCCTTGACCGCGTTGGCGGTGTTGCCGGCCGAGCCGATCACCATCACGGCCTGGGCTTTCTGCTGGGTCACTTGCTGGCCCAGCGCGGCAAACTCGGGTTTGTCGCGTGGAAACTTCTCCAGCAGCAGCGGTTTCTGCCCGACCTTCTCAAAACCCTTCTGCGCCCCAGCGGCCGAATCCGCGCCAAACGAGTCGTCGGTCTGCAGCACCGCGATGCGCGTCATGCCGATGCTGGCCAGGTGTTCGATGGCCTTGGCCGCTTCGCGCTGGTAGGTGGCGCGCACGTTGAACACCCAGGGATTGACCGGCGTGTGCAGCGCCATGGCGCCCGTGCTGGGCCCCACCAGCGGCAGCTTGTGCTCCGCCAGCAGCGGCAGCAGGGCCTGTGCGTGCGGTGTGCCGCGGTTCAGGAACAGCGCCAGCACCTTCTGTTTGATGATCAGCTCGCCGGCCACCTCGACCGTGCGCTTGGGGTCGAACTGGTCGTCCACCGAGATCAGTTCGATCTTCTGGCCGTTCACGCCGCCGCGCGCGTTGACCGCGTCCAGGTAGAGCTTGGCGCCTTCGGTGTTCTCTTTCACGCCGGCCGACACCGAACCGGTGAAGCCCGAGGGCTGGCCGATGCGCAGCTGGGCCCAGGCGGGCATGGCGAGGGTGGTGAGGGCCGCCAGGCAGGCGGTGACCAGAGCCAGGCGACGTCCTGGGCGGGTGTGTGTCATGTGTTTGTCTCCAGCGATGGCGCCAGTCTAGGCGCGGCGCCGTTCCGGGAAATTGTGGAAATGACGTAGCCGCGCACGGTGCGGGGCCTTGCGCTCCTAGAATGTTTGCCTCCCCACCGGAAGCCCCCTCATGTCTGATGCGCACCCGCTCCTGAACCCCTCGTCCCCGTCCGAACCCGCGGACGCTGCGCCGGCAGACAGCCCGGCGCATACCGAGACCGGGCTGATCCGCATCCGCGGCGCGCGCCAGCACAACCTGAAGAACATCGACCTCGACATCCGCACCGGTGAACTCACGGTGGTCACCGGGCCCAGCGGTTCGGGCAAGTCCAGCCTGGTGTTCGACACGTTGTTCGCCGAGGGCCAGCGCCGCTACGTCGAGACCTTCAGCGCCTACGCGCGCCAGTTCCTCGACCGCATGGACAAACCCGCGGTGGACCGGGTGGACGGCGTGCCGCCCGCCATCGCCATCGACCAGACCAACCCGGTGCGCAGCTCGCGCTCGACCGTGGGCACGATGACCGAGCTGAACGACCACCTGAAGCTCCTGTTCGCGCGCGGCGCCGACCTGTTCGACCGCGAGACCGCGCTGCCCGTGCGGCACGATTCGCCGGAGTCGATCTACGCCGAGCTGCAGAAGCGTTGTGTGGCGTTGAACGATCCCAGGCTGGTGGTCACTTTTCCCGTGGAGCTGCCGGCCAGCACCACACCCGAAGAAATCGAACAATGGCTGTCCGCCAGCGGTTACACACGGGTGCAGGCCGAGCGCATCGTGCAGCGTGCCGCACCGGCGCCCGATGCGAAAGCGGCGAAAACCACCAAGGTCAAAGCCACCAAGAGCGCCGCGGCCAGCGAAGCTGTGAAGGTGCTCGATGTGGTGGCCGACCGCTTCCGCATCGGCACCGCCGAGCAGGTGCGTGTGATGGAAGCCATCGAAGCCGGCCTCAAGCGCGGCAGCGGCAAGCTGATGGTGTATGTGCTGGGCGAGGAGGGTGCCGAACCCGAGATTTGGCGCTTCTCGACCGGCCTGCATTGCCCCGAAAGCGACATCCGCTACACCGACCCGACGCCTTCGATGTTTTCGTTCAACTCGGCCGTGGGCGCCTGTGAGGCCTGCCGCGGTTTCGGCCGTGTGATCGGAGTCGACTATGGCCTCGTGATCCCGAACGACAAGCTCACACTGCGCAACGGCGCGATCAAGGTGTTCCAGACGCCCGCCTGGAAAGAGGCGCAGGACGACCTCATGCGCCACGCCGAAGCGGCGGGCATCCCGCGCGACACGCCCTGGAACAAGCTCACGCCCGAGCAGCAGCACTGGGTGAAGGCCGGCTCGCCGAACTGGAACGGCAAGTGGAACCAGCACTGGTTCGGCATCGCGCGCTTCTTCGAGTACCTGGAGAGCAAGGCCTACAAGATGCACATCCGCGTGCTCTTGTCCAAATACCGCAGCTACACCGAATGCCCGAGCTGCGGCGGCGCGCGCCTGAAGACCGACAGCCTGCTCTGGCGCATCGGCACCAAGGCACAGGCTGACGCGGTGCTGCCGCCTGAGAAGCGTTATTTGCCGAAGGGCGTGAAGTGGTCGCGTGCGCAGCTGGAGGCTTTGCCCGGCCTGTGTCTGCACGACCTGATGCTGCTGCCGCTGGACCAGCTGCGGGTTTTTTTTGCGGCGCTGGACAAGACCCTGGTCCCGGCGGGCTCGGACCTCGCGGGCGCCGGCCAGGCGCAGGCGGTGCGTCTGCTGTTCGAAGAAATCAACACCCGCATCCGCTACCTCTGCGAAGTCGGCATCGGTTATCTCACGCTGGACCGCCAGAGCCGCACGCTCAGCGGCGGCGAGGTGCAGCGCATCAACCTCACCACCGCGCTCGGCACTTCGCTGGTGAACACGCTCTTCGTGCTCGACGAACCCAGCATCGGCCTGCACCCGCGTGACATGGCGCGCATCAACGACGCCATGCTGCGCCTGCGCGACGCGGGTAACACGCTGGTGGTGGTCGAGCACGACCCGGCCGTGATGCTGGCCGCCGACCGCCTGATCGACATGGGTCCCGGTCCGGGCGAACGCGGCGGCCAGATCGTGTTCGACGGCACGCCCGAGCAGATCCGCAGCGCCGACACGCTGACCGGCGCCTACCTCGGCGCGCGCAAGACCGTGGGCATGGGCTTCAAGCGCATGGTGACCGACAGCACACCGCGCCTGATCCTCGAAGGCGTGCGCGAACACAACCTGCAGAACGTTTCGGTCGAGTTCCCGCTGCAGCGGCTGGTGGTGATCACCGGCGTGTCCGGCTCGGGCAAGTCGAGCCTGATCCAGGACGTGCTCGCGCCCGCGCTGCTGCGCCATTTCGGCAAGTCCACCGACTCGCCGGGCGCACACGACCGCCTGCTCGGCGCCGACTTCCTGAGCGAGGTCGTTTTCGTCGACCAGTCGCCCATCGGCAAGACCGCGCGCTCCAACCCGGTGAGCTATGTGGGCGCCTGGGACGCCGTGCGCGCCCTGTTTGCCGACGCGCCGCTGTCGCGTCAGCGCAGCTACACCGCGAGCAAGTTCAGCTTCAACAGCGGCGACGGCCGCTGCCCCACCTGTGGCGGCTCCGGCTTCGAGCACGTGGAAATGCAGTTCCTGAGCGACGTGTACCTGCGCTGCCCCGACTGCGACGGCAAACGCTACCGGCCCGAGATCCTGGAGGTGAAGATTGAACGCGGTGCCCGCTGGTTCAGCGTGGCCGACGTGCTCGACCTCACCGTGAGCGAAGCCGCCGCCTTGTTCGTCAACGACCGCGAAGTCATCCGTGCGCTGCAGCCCATCGTGGACGTGGGGCTGGAGTACGTGAAACTGGGCCAGCCGGTGCCGACCCTGTCGGGCGGCGAGGCGCAGCGCCTGAAGCTCGCGGGTTTCCTGGCCGAAGCCGCCAAGAGCGCCAGCGCGAGCCGCCAGCCGATCTCTCGCAAGGGCACGCTGTTCCTGTTCGACGAGCCCACCACCGGCCTGCACTTCGACGACATCGCCAAGCTCATGCGCAGCCTGCGCAAGCTGCTCGAAGCCGGGCATTCGCTGGTCGTGATCGAGCACAACCTCGACGTGATCCGCGCCGCCGACTGGCTGATCGATCTTGGCCCCGAAGGCGGCGCGGGCGGTGGTCTGGTGGTGGCCGAGGGACCGCCCGAAGACGTGCGACAACACCCCACCAGCCACACCGCCAAAGCCCTGCGCGACTACGCCGAGTCCATGGGCGAGGTGCACGCGGTGCACGAAGGCCGGCTCGTCGACTACCTGAAGCAGCCGCAGCGCCAGCGCGCCTCGGCCGCGCGCGCCGAGGGACACAGCAACGCCATCCGCATCGTCAACGCCAAGGAACACAACCTCAAGAACCTGAGCGTGGACATTCCACGCGGCCAGTTCAACGTGATCTCCGGCGTGAGCGGTTCGGGCAAGTCCACGCTGGCCTTCGACATCCTGTTCAACGAAGGCCAGCGGCGCTACCTCGAATCGCTCAACGCCTACGCGCGCAGCATCGTGCAGCCCGCGGGCCGGCCCGAGGTGGACGCGGTCTACGGCATCCCGCCCACGGTGGCGATCGAGCAGCGGCTCAGCCGCGGCGGCCGCAAGAGCACGGTGGGCACCACCACCGAGGTCTGGCACTTCCTGCGCCTGCTCTATGTGAAGCTGGGCACACAGCACTGCGTGCACGACGGCGCGGCCGTGATGCCGCAGAGCCCCGAAAGCATCGCCGCCGCCATCCTCACGCGCTACGCCGGCCAACACATCGGCCTGCTAGCACCGCTGGTGGTCAACCGCAAAGGCGTCTACACCGAGCTGGCCGACTGGGCGCGCCCGCGTGGCCACACGCACCTGCGCGTGGACGGCGAGTTCCTGCCCACGAGCGGTTTCCCGCGCATCGACCGCTTCAAGGAACACACCATCGAACTGCCGGTGGCCGATGGGGTGGTGGATCCGGCCAACGAGGCCTGGCTGCGCAGCCAGCTCAGCAAGGCGCTGGAGATCGGCAAAGGCCAGGTGCACGTGCTGCACCAGATGCAGGGCCTGGCAGAGGCCATGGCCGAAGGCATTACCACCGTGGGCCTCGGCAAACTGGAAGTCTTTTCCACCAGCCGCGCCTGCCCGGTCTGCGCCACCAGCTACCCCGAGCTGGACCCGCGCCTGTTCTCCTACAACAGCAAACACGGCTGGTGCCCCGACTGCGTGGGCACGGGCCTGGCGCTCTCGCGCGAGCAGCGCAAGGCGCTCGACGATTCGGTGCGCGACGACAACGAGCGCGGCCGCGAGCAGAGCTTCGCCGAACCCGAGGTGGAAGACCTGGCCGACCGGCCTTGCCCGGCTTGCGAAGGCACACGATTGAACGCCCAGGCCCGTGCGGTGAAGTTTGGCGGTGTGGGCATCACCGACGTGGCGCGGCTGTCGGTGAACGAAGTCCGCTCTTGGGTGCAGGGCTTGCTGAAAGTGGCCGTGCTGACGAGCCGCGAAGCCGACATCGCGCGCGACCTGCTGCCGGAGATTGAAAGCCGCCTGGCCTTCCTCGAAGAGGTGGGGCTGAACTACCTCACGCTCGACCGCGGCGCGCCCACGCTCAGCGGCGGCGAAGCGCAGCGCATCCGCCTCGCGGCGCAGCTCGGCAGCAACCTGCAGGGCGTGTGTTACGTGCTCGACGAGCCGACCATCGGCCTGCACGCTCGCGACAACGCCATCCTGCTCAACGCGCTGCACAAGCTCGGCGAGATGGGCAACACGCTGGTGGTGGTGGAGCACGACGAAGACACCATCCGCCGCGCCGACCACATCATCGACATCGGCCCCAGTGCCGGCAAGCGTGGCGGGCGTGTGGTGGCGCAGGGGTCGGTGGCCGACCTTTCGGCGAATGAAGAATCCGTTACCGGGCGCTACCTGCTGCACGCGATGAAACACCCACTGCAGCCGCGGCGAGCCGTGGATGCGGCGGCTCCTGCACTCGAAGTCCGCGGCGCCAAGCTGCACAACCTCGACAACCTCACCGTCGCCGTCCCCCTGCAGCGCCTGGTTGTGGTCACAGGCGTCAGCGGTTCCGGCAAGTCCACCTTCGCCCGCGACGTGCTGCTCACCAACGCCGCGGCGGCCGTGTCCGCCCGCAGCACCTTCGCCGGCCGTCAGGCCTGGGACAACGACGGCGAGCGCCCGGCCTGGACAGGCTGCGACAAGCTGCTCGGCTCCGAGGTGGTGGACCGCGTGCTCGAAGTCGACCAGACCCCCATCGGCAAAACGCCGCGCAGCTGCCCGGCCACCTACATCGGTTTCTGGGACACGGTGCGCAAGCTCTTTGCCGACACGCTCGAAGCCAAGGCCCGCGGTTACGGCCCGGGCCGCTTCAGCTTCAACACCGGCGAAGGCCGCTGCCCGGGCTGCGAAGGGCAGGGCCTGCGCACCATCGAGATGAGCTTCCTGCCCGACGTGAAAGTGCCCTGCGAGGTCTGCCACGGCGCACGCTTCAACCCCGAGACCCTGGCCGTCAGCTGGAAGGGCAAGAGCATCGGCGACGTGCTGCAGATGGAGGTGGACGAGGCGGTGGAGTTCTTCGCCAGCATGCCCAACATCGCCCACCCGCTGCAACTGCTGAAAGACGTGGGCCTGGGTTACCTCACGCTCGGTCAGCCAAGCCCGACGCTGAGCGGCGGCGAGGCGCAGCGCATCAAGCTCGTGACCGAACTCAGCAAGGTGCGCGACGACGTCACGCGCCGCGGGCAGAAGGCGCCGCACACGCTGTATGTGCTCGATGAGCCGACCGTGGGCCTGCACATGGCCGACGTGGAAAAACTCATCCGCGTGCTGCACCGGCTGGTGGACGGCGGCCACAGCGTGATCGTGATCGAACACGATCTGGACGTGATGGCCGAAGCCGACTGGATCATCGACCTCGGGCCCGAAGGCGGCGGCGGCGGTGGCCGTGTGGTGGCCGAGGCGCCGCCCGACGAGGTGGTGCGGCTGGACACGCACACCGGGCGCGTGCTCGGACCGGTGCTGGCGCGGACCTGAAATATCTGCTCGGACCGAGCCTGTCGAAGGCTCTCAGGGGCGCCCGGCGCCCGGCACGCTGACCGTCGTGGTCCAGACCGCGGCTTCGCGTGCCGCCCGGCGGGCGTGTTCGTAAAAGTCCGGGGCGACACAAACAAACAGGGTGCACCCGTCCGGGCCGCCCAGCGTGCAGGCAAAGGCACCCTGTTCGCCCGTAGAACGGCTTTCGAGCACCTCGCCGCCGGGGGCCATGCGCACCACGCGGTGGCCGACCGCGTCGGCAAACCAGACCGCGCCGTCGGCGTCGAGTGTGGCGCCGTCGGGCGCGGCGCTCAGGCTGCCCAACACCGAGGCCATGTCGGTCAGTGCCGGCAGTTCACCGAAGCGGGCCCAGTCGCGGCGGGGCCCCAGGATGCCATCGGCCCGGATGTCAAAGGCCGAGATGCGGTTGCCCATGGTCTCGCCCACGATCAGGGTCTGGCCGTCGGGCGTGATCATGCTGCCGTTGGGGAAGTAGAGATCGGTGGCCACCACCTGGACCGAACCGTCGGGATCGACCCGCGCCAGGGTGGCTGTTTGCGGCGTACCTCCGCCCATGAGGTCGAAGCCGAAGTTGCCGACATAGGCGCGGCCCTGGGCATCGACCACCATGTCGTTGAGGTGTCCGAGCGCCACCGACGAGAGGTCGGCGTGGGTGACGAGGTTGCCGTCGGCTTCCTGCCGCAGGATCCGGCGGTCACGCATCGACACCACCAGCAGGCGACCGTCGGGCAGCCAGCCCATGCCAGAGGGTTGCTCGGGAACCTCGGCCACCGGCGTCACCTCGCCCTGCAGGGTCACCCGCACGATCTGCTGGGTGTAGAAGTCCGACAGCCAGAGTTGCCCGTCGTGCCAGCGCGGACTTTCAAAGAAGGTGTAGCCCGAGATGAACGGCGAAAACGGCGCGGGGATGGTCATGGTGTCTCCTGAATGTTGTGGGGGTGGGAACGGCTCCACCTTAGGGCACGACGCTGGCCGGCCGCAAGCGGAACCAATCACCTGCGCGACGCGGCGCTCCGCGAAGCCCGTGCGGTACCCTGCGCGGATGGCACATCAGGTCATTCATATCCACCCGGCAGCGCCCCTCAAGCCCGCGCCGGGCGTGCCCTGCAACGGCTGCGGCGTGTGCTGCCTGGCCGAGCCCTGCCCGCTGGGCCAGCTGATCTCGCGAAAACGCACGGGTGCCTGCAACGCGCTGCGCTGGAGCGATGCCGAGGCGCTGTACCGCTGCGGTGCGATCAGCGATGCCGAAGGCCTGCTCGGTCCGCGCTGGCGCTGGGCTGCGCCGCTGTTGCGCCGGCTGGCGCGGCGCTGGATCGCCGCCGGTGTGGGTTGCGACGCGACGCTGCAGACCCTGCCGTCCGAACAAAAAACCTGACCCCGCAGCGGCGACAATGCCGCTCACCATGCTGATCTGGCCCCTCCCCGCACTGCTGACCTGGGCGCTCGCCTGGGTGGTCTTCGTGGGGTTGCGCGCGGCGGGGCTGGGGGTCGTGGCGGCGTTCGTGCTGGCGCTGCTGGTTTCGGGCGTGCCCGCCTGGACCGGGCGAACCCCCTGGCGCCGGGCGTTCATGCTCGGTGGTTTTCCGCTCTCCTTGCTGGCCACGGGGGCGGCCGCTGCGCTGCCGGGCTGGATCTGGCTCGTGCCGCTGGCGCTGTTGTTGTTGCTGTACCCGCTCAACACCTGGCGCGACGCGCCGCTGTTCCCCACACCGGCTCTGGCGCTGAAAGGCCTGGCCTTGAAAGCGCCGCTGCCCGAGGGTGCGCAGGTGGTGGACGCGGGCTGCGGGCTCGGTGCCGGTCTGAAGGCGCTGCACGGTGAATACCCCCAGGCGCGCATCCAGGGCCTCGAATGGAGTTGGCCGCTGACGGCCCTGTGTGCCTTGCGCTGCCGTTTTGCCCGCGTGCGTCGGGCCGATATCTGGGCCACGGACTGGTCGGGCTACGACATGGTCTATCTGTTCCAGCGTCCGGAGAGCATGCCGCGCGCGATGGACAAGGCGGCCAGGGAGCTGCGGTCCGGGAGCTGGCTGGTCAGCCTGGAGTTTGAGGCGGTCGGCTGGGCGCACCGCGCACGGCTGCAGAACGTGGACGGCAAACCGGTGTGGCTGTACCGGGCCCCGTTTCAGCGGCGCTGAACCGCTGTCACACCCTTCGCTGACGCCGGATCAACGCCAGGCCAGCCAGACCACGCCCAGCAGCAGCAAGGCCACGCCCCAGAGCAGCAGGCGCGTGCGCACCCGCAGCACCTCCACCGCGCCGACCAGCCGGGCGTTCTGCTCGGCGAGTTCGGTCACCGTCTGGGTGAGTTGGGTCTGGGTCTGCGTCAACTGGGTGATCTCCTGTTGCGCGCTGAACAGGCGGGCGTTGAGTGCGGCCAGGCTGGGCTGGGCGGCGCCCGGTGGGTCGATCACCTCTTTCGGCGCTTCGGGGGGCGGCGCCGGAGCGCGCTGCCGGTCCAGCAACTTGCGCGCGGCGTTGAGCACCTTGGGCGCATGTTCGATCACGTCGCCCCAGGGAATGACTTTCAGGGCAACCAGCCAGGGGATGGCCATGGGGTTCCTTTCAGGGACAGTGGGCAGGGTGGTTTGAGCTTACCCGCTATCACCACGGCGCAAGATGTTGCGCCGCATCAAGTCCAACGCCGCAGCGGGGCGTAACATGGTCGCTTGCGCATATTTTCATGAATGGAGTCGTCATGGACTGGACGGGCTGGATCGAGCGTTTTGGTGAACCGGGTGTGCTGGCGGTCTGTGGCCTGCTCACCGGGCTGGCCTTCGGCTTCTTCGCGCAACGCTCCAAGTTCTGCCTGCGCGCGGCCGTGATCGAGTTCTGGCACGGCAAGTTCGGCGAAAAGCTCGCGGTCTGGCTGCTGGCCTTTTCCACCGCCGTGGTGGCCGTGCAGCTGTTCGTGGTCTCCGGGCTGCTGGACGTGAGCACCGCACGCCAGCTGTCTTCCCGTGGCAGCTTATCGGGTGCGTTGATCGGCGGGCTGATTTTCGGCGTGGGCATGGTGATGACGCGCGGCTGCGCGAGCCGCTTGCTGGTGCTCTCGGCCAACGGCAACCTGCGGGCGCTGCTCTCGGGTCTGATCTTCGCCGTGACGGCGCAGGCTTCGCTCAGTGGCGTGCTGGCGCCCTGGCGCGAAACCATCGCCGGCTGGTGGACGGTGGACGGTGGCCCCGCGCGCAGCCTGCTGGCGCTGCTGGGCGTCGGCCCGATGGACGGGCTGGCTTTCGCCGCGGTGTGGCTGGTGACGGCGGGCTTCTTTGCCTACTACAGCGGCTGGGGCTTCTGGAAGTGGGCCGGCGGCATCGGCACCGGGCTGGCTGTGGCACTGGCCTGGCTGGCCACCTACCAGGTGCTGGCGCATTCGTTCGAGCCCGTGCAGGTCCAGGGCATGACCTTCAGTGGCCCGTCGGCCGAATGGCTGATGCGGGTGTTGAGCAACCCTGGCGAGCCCTGGAACTTTGACCTTGGCCTCATGCCCGGCGTGTTTTTGGGTTCGCTGATCGGCGCCCTGGTCGGCCGAGACTGGAAGCTCGAAGGTTTTGGCGGCGGTTACACCATGCCGCGCTACATCATCGGTGCCATCCTCATGGGTTTTGGCTCCATGCTGGCCGGCGGCTGCGCCGTGGGCGCGGGCATGACCGGCGGCGCCATCTTCGCCGTCACGGCCTGGGTGACGCTGGTGGGCATGTGGATCGGTGGCGGCGTGGCCGACCGGGTGTTTGACGGTGCACACAAGCCAGCGCCTGCGCCGGCCCCTTCGTCGATGCCCGCCCCGCTGGCGGCGAGCGCTCCGACCGCTGCCCCCTGATCAAACGGCGCGGTTGGCGCGGCGCAGCAACCACCAGCCCGGCCCGGCCACGGCGAGCAGCAACGCCGGAAAGCCGACCATCGGCGCCCAGTCCAGCATGGCCGCCCCCAGCGCGGGCGCCAGCACGCCGCCCAGGGTGTACGAGAGCACCAGCACCGCCGTGCTGTTGACCAGGGTGATGCCCTGTTCGCGCGAGCCGATGTCGATCATCGCCAGCGTGTAGAGGCTGCCGCCGGCGCCACCCCACAGGAAGGCCACCGCCGCCGCCAGCCAGGGCGTGCCGGCCACGAAAGGAATCAGCGCCGTGGCCGCCAGTGTGACCAGCGCGCAGGCGTGCATGATCGCCAGCCGCGCGCGACCCTCGTTGCCCCAGCGCGGGTGTGCGCTCAGCCGGTCAGCCAGCAACCCGGCGGGCAGCATCATGAGCGCGCTGCCCAGACCGCTGGCCGAGACCAGCAAGGCCGCCGCCGTGGCGCCCAGGCCCAGGGCCAGGCCGTACAGCGGCAGGATGGACGTGAGTCCGCTTTCAAAAAAGCCACCGACAAAACCCACCGTCATGATCAGCGGGTGCGCGCGCAGCGCGTGCCACACGCCGTGCAGTCCGACGCGCGCGCTGTGGGCATCGTGGGCGCGAGGCAGCGGCGGGATCAGCAGGCTCCACACCAGGCCGATGGCCATGCTGGCGAGCACCAGCCACAGCGCCAGCGCGCTTTGCGCACCCACGGCCGCCAGCAGCGCGGGGCCAATCACGAAGGTGGTGCCGACCATGGTTTCGAACAGGCCCACCATGCGCCCGCGCTGGCGGGGTGACGCGAACTCGGCCACCACCGCTTCGGCCAGCACCCAGCGCAGGCCCGACGCAGCGCCGGCCACGAACTCGAACACGAACCAGGCGGGCAACCAGCTGGTGAACAGGAAGCCGGTCGTGCTCAGCACCGGCACCAGCGCCGCCAGCCACAACGTGGGCCGCCGCCCCAGCCGCTGCGTGATGGCCGAAGCAAACGACGTGATGGCGAACACGCCCACCCAGCCTGTGGCCGCCAGCAGGCCCGCCAGCGCGTTGGACACGCCGTCACCCTTGAGCCGCAACAACAGCAGCGGCATGAGCATGAAGTAGCCCACCAGCTCGAAGAACGTGGAGCCGAAGATGGCCACCAGGCCGAGCCGGGCGGCACCCTGACCGCTGCTCAAGATGTCTCCCTCATCGGGTGGAGGCGATCCACCATCGTGAGGATGCGCAGGGTCAGCCCTGCGGAGCAGGCTTCGATCACGCCCGGCGACGTTGCGGGCGATCCCTCGGTGCTCCCGCCAGGCGCACCGAAATACACAGGAGCATTCATCATGAAGACCGCACCCTTACCGTTCCGCCTGGGCTTTCGCGCCACCTTGGCGCTGATGATTTTGGCCAGTCTGCTGACCGTCCTGCCGTCGCACGCTGCTCCGCGCAGCGAGATGGTGACGCCGGGATACAAGGCCTGTCCCCAGAACAAGGTCGCCAAAGCCGCCGCCAAACCTGCGGATGCACCCGTCGCGTCGACCCGGATCCATGCCGATGCCGTGAAGACCACGGTGGCCGCCGTGCAGTGTCCAGCCAAGGCCGGGGCCTGACCGCTGTGGGCAGGCAGGCGGATCACGCGCCGATCCTTCGCACGCTGAGTACGGCCCGCACCACCTCGGCAAAGCCCGCACCACGTTCGCCTGCTGTCACATAACGCGGCCGGTGCGTGAGCCGGTCCCAGAACCGCGCCACGTTGGCCACGCCCACGCTGTGCGGGAAGTGGCCGAACATGACCGCGTCGTTGGTCGAGTCGCCCACGTAGACCCAGTGCTCGAGTTCGGCGTCCAGATTCCGACCGAGCTGTTCGCGCACGACCCAGCGCGCACCCTCCAGTTTGTCGTGCTGGCCGATCCAGCCATTGACGTGGATGGAACTCACCGTGGCATGCAGGCCGCCCGCCTGCATCAGGCACACCACCTGCTCGATGGTCGCGCCGTCCAGCTGGGTGAACTCGCTGTGGTCGATGGCGATGTCGGTTTCGCGCCCGGGACTGTCCTGCGACAGGCGGGTCTGTGGCAGCTCGGTCAGGATGCGCTTCGCCACCGCCTGCAGGCGCGCGAAGTTTGTTTGCCGCGTCGCGGTGTCCTGAAGGTAGGTCTTGTGCAGCCCACCGTCCGCGCCGCGCGACAGCGCCACGGCACCGTTCTCGGCCACGATGGCGTTGACCGGCCAGTCCAGCGCAAAGGCTTCGCTCCAGCCCGCGGGCCTGCCGGTGATGGCGAACACCGGCAGGCCCGCGGCGCGCAGGGCGTGCAGGGCGGCCAGCGCGTCGGGCGTGATCGCCCCTCCGGTGGTGAGGGTGTCGTCAATGTCGGTGAGCACACCGTGGATGTGGCTGCGCGCGGTCGCTGGCCAGTCTGAAAGCGAGAGATGAGGCATAAAGGTTGAAGAGTTTCGCAGATACGCAAAAAAGCCCGTCTGCGGTAGAATCATGCGATCCGAGGAGCGTTGCAGCGCACCCCTGACCCATGGTCAGCGCGGGGCGTGAGGCTCGGAAATCCATGCAACGACGCTCATCCACTGAACGTGCGATGGGCTTTTTTTTGCCCCCGCGTCCAGTGGTTTTTGCCAACCTCAACTGGAGCGAACCATGAACGCACGCATTCCCAACGCCGTCAACGCCGACTGCGTCATCACCGACATCGGCCTGGCCGACTGGGGCCGCAAGGAAATCCGCATCGCCGAGACCGAGATGCCCGGCCTGATGGCCATCCGCGAAGAGTTCGCACCCAAGCAGGCGCTCAAGGGCGCGCGCATCACCGGCTCGCTGCACATGACCATCCAGACGGCCGTGCTGATCGAGACCCTGCAAGCGCTGGGCGCCGAAGTGCGCTGGGCGTCGTGCAACATCTTCTCCACGCAGGACCACGCCGCCGCCGCGATCGCCGCCGCCGGCACGCCGGTGTTCGCCGTCAAGGGCGAGACCCTGACCGACTACTGGGACTACACCCACCGCATCTTCGACTTCGGCCCCAAGGGCAGCGAAGGCGAAGGCCCGAACATGATCCTGGACGACGGCGGCGACGCCACGCTGCTGATGCACCTGGGCAAGCAGGCCGAGAAGGACCAGAGCGTGCTGGCCAACCCCGGCAGCGAAGAAGAGCGCATCCTGTTCGCCGCCATCAAGGCCAAGCTGGCCGAAGACAGCACCTGGTACAGCCGCAAGAGCGCCCAGATCATCGGCGTGACCGAAGAAACCACCACCGGCGTGCACCGCCTGAAGGAAATGTCGGTCAAGGGCACGCTGATGTTCCGTGCCATCAACGTCAACGACTCGGTGACCAAGAGCAAGTTCGACAACCTCTACGGTTGCCGCGAGAGCCTGGTGGACGGCATCAAGCGCGCCACCGATGTCATGATCGCCGGCAAGGTCGCCTGCGTGGCCGGTTACGGCGACGTGGGCAAGGGCTCGGCCCAGGCCCTGCGCGCCCTGAGCGCCCAGGTCTGGGTGACCGAGATCGACCCCATCAACGCCCTGCAGGCCGCGATGGAAGGCTACAAGGTCGTGACCATGGAATACGCCGCCGACAAGGCCGACATCTTCGTGACCACCACCGGCAACCGCGACGTGATCACCTTTGAACACATGGCCGCCATGAAGGACCAGGCCATCGTCTGCAACATCGGCCACTTCGACAACGAGATCCAGGTCGCCCAGCTGGAAGAAAAATGCCAGTGGGAAGAGATCAAGCCCCAGGTCGATCACGTGATCTTCCCGGACGGCAAGAAGATCATCCTGCTGGCCAAAGGCCGCCTGGTGAACCTGGGCTGCGGCACCGGCCACCCCAGCTTCGTGATGTCGTCTTCGTTTGCCAACCAGACGATTGCGCAGATCGAGCTGTTCACGCACAGCGACTTCTACGAAAACGGCAAGGTCTACGTGCTGCCCAAGCACCTGGACGAGAAGGTCGCGCGCCTGCACCTGAAGAAGGTCGGCGCGATGCTGAGCGAGCTGAGCGACGAGCAGGCGGCCTACATCGGCGTGCCGAAGCAGGGCCCCTACAAGCCCGACACGTACCGCTATTGATCGCCGATGCGCGCTGACCAGTTGCTCGTCGAGCGAGGGTTGGCTGCTTCGCGCTCGCAGGCCCAGCGGCTGATCGCTGCCGGGGTGCGCTGGCGTGTGCCCGGTGGCGACTGGAAGGCCGTGAGCAAAAACGGCGACGAGCTGCGCGAGACGGTGGAGCTGGAGCTGCTGGACACGGCGGAGTCGCGCTTCGTGTCGCGCGGCGGGCTCAAGCTCGACGGCGCGCTCACGCACTGCCGTCTGGACGTGACCGGCCAACGCTGCCTCGACGTGGGGCAGAGCAGCGGTGGTTTCACCGACTGCCTGCTGCAGCGCGGTGCCGCCCAGGTGGTGGGCGTGGACGTGGGCCAGGGCCAGTTGCACCCGAAGCTGCGGGTCGACGAACGTGTGGTCTGTATTGAAAAATGCAACGCGCGCGAGTTGACGGCGCAGCAGCTGGTGGATGCGGCCGGCGAAAATGCCGCCGCACCGTTTGACCTGATTGTGGGCGACCTGTCGTTCATCTCGCAGACCTTGGTCTGGCCGGCCATCGTCCCGCTGCTCAAACCACAAGGCAGCCTGCTGATGCTCGTCAAGCCGCAGTTCGAGCTGCAGCCGGGCCAGATCGGCAAGGGTGGCCTGGTGAAGGACGCGGCGAGCTATGTGCTGGTGCGCGAGCGCATCGCGCTGGCCTGCGTGGACAACGGCCTGACGATGCAGGATTATTTTGAAAGTGCCATCACCGGCGGTGACGGCAACCGCGAATTTTTCGTCTGGGCGAAGCGAGCTGCTTGAAGCCGCCCCGTGGACCCGACGCTCGACAAGGAATCACCATGGCGTTGCCAGTGAGTTTTGAATTCTTCCCACCCAAGACGCCCGAAGGCGCCGAGAAGCTGCGCGCCGTGCGCCAGCAGCTGTATGGGCAGAAGCCCGAGTTCTGCTCGGTCACCTACGGCGCGGGCGGCTCCACGCAGCAGGGCACCTTCGACACCGTGGGTGCCATCCTCGCCGAGGGCGTGGACGCGGCTTCGCACTTTTCGTGCATCGGTGCCACCAAGGCCAGCGTGCGCGAGCAACTGACCACACTCAAGGCCATGGGTGTCAAGCGCCTGGTGGCCTTGCGCGGCGACCTGCCCAGCGGCTACGGCATCGGCGGCGAGTTCCACTACGCGAGCGACCTCGTGGCCTTCATCCGCGCCGAGACCGGGCGCGACTTCCACATCGAAGTGGCCGCCTATCCCGAGGTGCACCCGCAGGCGAAATCGCCCGAGTCGGACCTGCAGGCCTTCGCCACCAAGGTGCGCGCCGGCGCCGACTCGGCCATCACGCAGTACTTCTACAACAGCGATGCCTACTTCCGCTTCGTCGATGAGGCGCACAGGCTCGGTGTCGATGCGCCGGTGGTGCCGGGCATCATGCCCATCACCAGCTCCACCCAGCTGATGCGCTTCTCCGACGCGTGTGGCGCCGAGATCCCGCGCTGGATCCGCTTGCGCCTGCAGGCCTATGGCGACGACATCGCTTCCATCAAGGCCTTTGGTCTCGACGTGGTCACCGACCTGTGTGACCAGCTGCGGAACGCCGGTGTGCCTGCTTTGCACTTCTACACCATGAACCAGAGCGTGGCGACGCTGGAGATCGTGAAGCGTCTTGAGCTGGGTTAAGGTCGGGGGCTGGCCCGGAATGCAGAGAGGAAACGCCATGCCCCACACTAGGAAACACCCCGCCGGTCGCCTGCGTCTGGCGCCGGTCCTGCTGGTCGCGCTGCTGACCGCTTGCGCCGTGCCCACGCCCATGCGGGTGGATGCGCCCATCGACACGGCGGTCCATGCAGTGCCCGCTGCGCCGTCGGGCCCGTCCCCATCGCAGCCGGCGCCTTCGGGGGTGGTCGCGGTGCCCGACCCGACCGCAGCCGAAACGCCCCCTCGGGACGACCCGCTGGCCGTCCCGTCCGGCTCGGCGGAGCTGATCGACAAAGGGCTGGCGTCCTGGTACGGCAACCGTTTTCACGGCCGGCGCACGGCCAGCGGCGAACGCTACGACATGCACGATTTCACTGCCGCGCACAAGACCCTGCCGTTCGGCACCAAGGTGCGGGTGCGCAGCATGCACACCGGCAAGGAGGTGGTGGTGCGCATCAACGACCGGGGGCCCTACACACACAAGCGCATCATCGATCTCAGCCAGGCCGCGATCACCGCCCTGGGTGTGCGCCACCGCGGGGTGAGCGTGGTGGAGCTGCTGAGAGAATGATCCCTCGCCCTCCCAACAACAACCTCCTGGAGACCGCATGAAAATCGAAACCATCGCCGTGCACGGCGGCTACACCCCCGACCCCACCACCAAGGCGGTGGCGGTGCCGATCTACCAGACCGTGGCCTACGCGTTCGACGACACGCAGCACGGTGCCGACCTGTTCGACCTCAAGGTCGCGGGCAACATCTACAGCCGCATCATGAACCCCACCAACGGCGTGCTCGAAGCGCGCCTGGCGGCGCTCGAAGGCGGCGTGGGCGCACTCGCCATGGCCTCGGGCATGGCTGCCATCACCGCCGCCATCCAGACCATCGCCGAGACCGGCGACAACATCGTTTCGGCCTCCACGCTGTACGGCGGCACCTACAACCTGTTTGCCCACACCTTCCCGCAGCAGGGCATCACGGTGCGCTTCGCCGACCCGCGCGACCCGGCGGCCTTCGCCGCGCTGATCGACGAGCGCACCAAGGCGATCTACTGCGAATCGGTGGGCAACCCGCTGGGCAACGTGACCGACATCGGCGCGCTGGCCGCCGTGGCCCACGCCGCCGGCGTGCCGCTGATCGTGGACAACACCGTGACCAGCCCTTACCTGTGCCGCCCGTTCGAACACGGCGCCGACATCGTGGTGCACTCGCTGACCAAATACCTGGGCGGCCACGGCACCACCATCGGCGGCGCCATCGTCGACAGTGGCAAATTCCCCTGGGCGGAACACAAAGCCCGCTTCAAACGCCTGAACGAACCCGACGTGAGCTACCACGGCGTGGTCTACACCGAAGCGCTGGGCGCTGCCGCCTACATCGGGCGCGCCCGCGTGGTGCCCCTGCGCAACATGGGCGCAGCGCTCTCGCCCATGAACGCGTTCCAGATCCTGCAGGGCATCGAGACGCTGGCGTTGCGCATGGACCGCATCTGCGAAAACGCGGTCAAGGTGGCGACGCACCTGCAGAACCACCCCAAGGTGGACTGGGTGAACTACGCCGGGTTGCCCGACCACAAGGACCACGCGCTGGTGCAGAAATACATGGGCGGCAAGGCGTCCGGCATCATCAGCTTCGGCCTGAAGTCCAGCGATGCGATCGCAGCCGGCGCGCGTTTCCAGGACGCACTGATGCTCTTCACGCGCCTGGTGAACATCGGCGACGCCAAGTCGCTCGCCTGCCACCCGGCCACCACCACGCACCGCCAGCTCAACCCCGACGAAATGAAGAAGGCCGGCGTGAGCCCCGAGATGGTTCGCCTGTCGATCGGCATCGAACACATCGACGACCTGATCGTCGATCTGGAGCAGGCGCTGGAGAGGGTGTGACCCCCCCTGCGCCGCTTCGCGGCTTCCCCCCCAAGGGGGACCACGCCCTTTGACCGGCATAGCCGGATCTTCGGCGTGTGCTGGTAAGGGGCACGCGCTCCGGTTCGGGATGTGAACCCGCCATGGCGACCCAGCGAATCCTCCTGGCTCTGCGCCTGATGCGCCTCTGGGTGGCTGCTGGGCTGGCGCTGCTTTACCTGGCGGGTTGCAGTGACATGGACGCCTGGCAACGTTCGATGCTGTACCACCCGCAGCCGGCGCGGCAGGCGGGTGAATCGCTGACGCTGCCAGTGGACGGCGCCACGCTGCAGATCAGCGTGCGGTCGAGGCCCGGCGCGCCGGCGATCCTTTATTTCGGTGGCAATGCCGAGGACGTGTCGGGCACTTTGCCGCAGCTGGCGCGCCTGTTTCCCGGCCATGCGCTGTACCTGATGCACTACCGCGGCTACGGGCAGAGCACGGGCGAGCCCAGCGAGCCCGCCTTGCACGCAGACGCCCTCGCGCTGTACGCGCATGTGCGGCGCGAGCACACGGAGATCAAGGTGATCGGCCGCAGCCTGGGCAGTGGCGTCGCCGCCCGCCTCGCGAGCGAGCAGGCGGTGGCCCGGCTGGCCCTGATCACGCCCTACGACAGCATCGAGCACGTGGCGGTCGAACACTACCCCTGGTTGCCGGTGCGCTGGCTGATCCGGGACCGTTTCGATTCGGCGGCTGTGGCCGGTCGCATCAGTGCGCCCACCACGCTCATCGCCGCCGAACACGACACGCTGATCCGGCCCGGGCGCACGGCGCAACTTGCCCTGCACTTCAAGCCGGGTGTGGCGCTTTCGGTCGTGGTGCCGGGCGCCAACCACAACGACATCGGCGCCCATCCGGTCTACGAGCGTGCGCTGGTGGAGGCGCTGGCTGCGGATTGATCTGAATCAATTCGTTTGCATTTCCGGCGCCGCACCGTGTTTGTGCACGGTGCCGCTTGATCTTTCGCAAGCGGGTCCCATGCCGGGTCTCCTGTAATGCCTGCCGGGAATGTTCCCGTATCAAGGACTGAAGGAAGACCATGAAGAAGCACATCGTTGCCGTTGCCGCTCTCTGCTTGCTGGGTTCGGGCGCCGCACTGGCGCAGGACTTCAAGGCGGGAAACCTGCTGGTGCGTGCCCGCGCCGTTCACCTGGACAGCGCCAACAAGGACAGCACGGGCCTGGACCTCGCCGTCAACGACAAGTGGCTGCCCGAAGTGGATTTCACCTATTTCATGAGTTCGAACCTGGCGGCCGAGCTGATCCTGACCGTGCCCCAGAAGCACACGCTGACCGCGGGCGGCGCCCCCATCGGCAGCCTGAAGCACCTGCCCCCCACCTTGACGGTGCAGTACCACTTCACGGACCTGGGAGCCTTCAAGCCGTACGTGGGCGCGGGCCTCAACTACACCCGCTTCAGCTCGGTGAACCTGCCCGCTGGCGTGGATATCAAGCGCAACAGCTTCGGTCTGGCGCTGCAGGCGGGCATGGACTTTCGCCTGACGGACACGATGTACCTGAACGTCGACGTGAAGAAGGTCCAGATCGCCACCAAGGTGAGCGCGGGTGGCACCGAGATCGGCAAGCTGAAGGTGGACCCGCTGTTGCTGGGTGTCGGTGTGGGCTGGAAGTTCTGACACCCAAGCGTTTCGCCTGAGTCCGAGCCCGGCGCGTCCAGCGTCCGGGCTTTTTTTTGTGCGCTCAGGCCAGCCGGGCCAGCCCCAGCGTGAACACCACGCCATCGGCCACGTTGCGCGCCTGCACCGTGCCGCCCATCTTGCCCATGTAGGTCTTGACCACGAACAGGCCCTGGCCGCGGTGGCCTTCGGTCGGCGGCAGGTCGGACACACCGTAGTCAAAAATCCGCGGCAGCAGCGCCGCGTCAATCGCCGGCCCCTGGTTGTGCACCGCGATCCAGGCGTGTTGCGGGTCGGCCGTCAGTGACAGTGTGATGGCGGTGCCCGGTGTGCGGCAGCGCTGGGCGTTGCTCAGGAGGTGCGTGACCACATCTTCCAGCGCGAAGCCATCGGCCCGCACCTGCAGGCCCGCCAGCCCGGTGTTGTCCGCGTCCAGGTAGCGCACGCCGTCGATGCCGGAGAAGTGCGCGTTGTCGGCGATCTGCCGCAGGAAGGCGTGGATGTCCAGCCGCTCGCTGGCCATGTCGGCGGCGACGATCGCCTCGCTCGGGGAGGCATGGCCGTACAGCACCTTGACGGCCTGCTGCATGCGCTGCACATAGCGGTGGCTCGGGTCCTCGGGCCGGCCGTGCAACACCATCAGCGACTGCAGCGGCGACATGATCTCGTGCCCCACGGCGTGCCACATGTCCAGCTCCTGCTGGGCGCGCTGGTGTTCGCGCGAGATGTCGTTCTTCACCCGCTGCAGCAGGTCGGACAGGCCCCCGGCCAGGATGCCCAATTCGTCGCTGCCGCGCAGATCGCTCACGTCCAGGTCGGCGAGCCGGTTTTCCGGCAGGGGCGCGTGTACGTTGTACGACACCGCTGCAGCGCGGCGGGTGAGCTGGGTCACGCGGCGGATGAGGCCGATCTCGATCAGCAGCCAGGCCAGCACGATCGCGCCCAGCATGGCTCCGACCAGCCAGAGCAGGCGCGTGGCGACGATGCTGATGCGGCGCTCCACCGTGCGCACATCGCCCGTCAGCGTGATCTCGAAGCGGCCCACCGGCGTGGCCACGGTGTCCACCGCCTGCAGCAGCGGCACCCGGGTGTCCACCGGCAGCAGGCCCACGATGTGGCGCACCCAGGGCGATTCCCGCTCGCCCGGGTCGGCGCTGCCGTGCAGCGTCTGCGTGGCGGGCGGGCGCGCGAGGCCTGGGGCCAGGGTGCTGGCCAATCGCTGGATCTGCAGGCTCTCGCCCGGCAGCAGGGACTGCGCCAGCTCGGCCAGCGCAGACGGCTCGGCCTGGCGCGGCGCGGCGGTGTCGAGCAGCTGCGCGGACGCGGGCCCCACGATCTGCAGCCCGACGCGGATGTCGCCGAGATCGGCGGGCGGCCAGACCACCCGGGCCGGCGGCAGATTCGCCACGCGCAGGGCGTCCGAGGGCAGGCGGATGGAATAGAAGGCGCGGCGCGGGCAGTCGGGCTGTGCCTGGCCCTCGTCGGCGCAGTCCGGGCTTTGCCAGACCCAGCCGCGGAAGTCCCGCACCGGGCGGGTCTTGCGTTGCAGCGTGTCGGGCTCCGCGCCGGCCTCGGGTGCCCGAAAGCCGGCCCAGCGCCCCACCAGCGGCGCCTGCGGCAGGCCACGGGTGCGGGTCACCAGTTCCAGCGGCGCGATCCAGCGCGTGGTCTGGCCGCGCAGCGTCAGGTGCACGCGGGCGCGGTGCACCTCCTGCAAGTCCAGCTGGCCCCGCTCGCGGCCCACCAGCGGCGGGCTGACGAAGCTGCCCGCGAGGTAGACGAAGCCGCCCGCGTAGGGGTTGCTGCCGATCGCCGCGCAGGCGCTGGAGCCGTCCTGGAACAACACGGCGCAACCCGAACTCTCCAGCGCCTGCTGGGCCTTGAACGGGTCGTCGAAGTCGAGCGCGCCAAAGGGCAGCAGCAGCGGCGAGAGCTCGGCGCCCTGGCCGGGCGCGGCCGGCGCGTGCTGCGGATTGAGCAGGGCAAGCTGGCCGGCCGGGTGGCGCAGGCGCGCGAGGATCTCCGACTGGGTCTTGCGAAAGCTGTTCTGGTAGTTGAGGTAACTGCGCTCTTTTTCGTGCCGCAGCACGGTCAGCGCCAGGCCCAGCGTGGCCAGCACCAGCAGCGCAAAGACGGCGCGAAAGAAGATGCGCCGCCGAAAGCCGGCCAGCCCCAGGCGCGGCACGCCGAGCTTGCCCATGCGAAAGCGGGGCAGGTCGAGGCCCGGCACCTTCATGCGGGCTTTCGGCCGGGTGCGGAAACCAGGGCCGTGCGGACCCAGCGAAAGCCCCGCATCGGCACGTTTTCGATGCCCTCGAATTGCGGGTCCACCTCGCGGAACGCGTCGCGGATGGTGCTCACGTGCTTGCGCACGTTGTCGCGGTTGCGCCCGCTCTTGACCACGTCGAACAGTTCCTCGTACGACACCACCTCGCCCGCGCGCTGGTGCAGCGTGGCCAGGATGCGCTGCGCGGTCAGTGGCAGGTTGATGCGCTGGCCGCGCCAGATCGGCGTGCGCTGCCACAGCGGGTCCAGGCTCAGCTCGTCGGCGGGTGCCGCGGGTGCGGCCACCGCGGCCTGCTTGCGCGAGACGCGCAGGATGTCCAGAAAGGTCTCGATGAAATCGCGCTCTTCGAAGGTGGTCTTCTGCAGGTAGTCCCAGGCGTCCAGCGCTTTCATGATGCTGCGGTAGATGGCCGCGGGCATGGCCGAGACCACCAGCACCGGCGTGCCCTGGCGGTTCTTGTTGATCGCGTTGATCAGGGCCACGCCGGCATGGCGCTCGTGGCCGAGTTCGATGTCGAGCACCACCAGGTCGTAGGGCACGCGGTTGATGGCGTTTTCCGCGTCGTCGCGGTTGAACCACTGGTCGATCCGGATGTCGGGCCGCGCCGACCGGATCCAGGTGGCCAGCTGTCGGCTGGTGGGTTGATCGTCCTCGATCAGGGCCACGCAAAGTGTCGGGGTGGGGCTGGACATGGTGCGCCATTATGAAATGGCCCCCAGCGCGCGGCGCGGAAGGAATCTTCCGCGGGCGAAGCAAATCCGCCGCGGGTCTGAAGCCTCTCGCCCGGCGCCTGCGTTGTAGCTTCCCGGGCCCTTGCGAAGAATCGGGTTCATCGGTTGAGCGGCGTCTGCCCCCCGATTCCCAGGAGTCTTCACCATGTCGTTTTCGCTCAAGCAACTCACCGCCCGCCTGCGCCAGGCCTTCGCCCGGCCGGCACCCGACGCCAGCACCGCGCCGCTGTTCGACGACGGCGCGCCGCCGGCACGGCCCCGCCCGCCGCTGCGCCTGCCGCGTCTGCCCCGGCACACCGCCCCGGTGGTGGTGGGGGTCCTGTTGCTGGTCGCCGGCGGCTACACCCTGGTGCGCCACCCGCCCGCGCTGACGATCAACCCGGGCCAGGCGGCGCTGCGCACCAACCAGCTCACCGGCCACCAGCAGGAGCTGGGCGCGGGCAATGTCTGGGTGGTGCCCGGCCTGCACCGCCTGCGTGTGCTGTCGCTGCGCGACCAGAACTGGAAGTCGGCCGAGATGGCGCGCCACGACGGGCCGGCGCCGGTGCAGTCGGTGGAAGGGCTGTCGCTGGGCGTGGACGTGACGGTGCGCTTCGCGGTCAACCCGGCCCAGCTCGCGCTGGTGGCCAGCCGGCTGCAGGTGGACCCGGGCGCCGAGCTGGTGGACCCGGCCCTGCAGGGCGTGGTCTACAAGACCTTCGCGCGCTACACCGCACGCGAGATCTTTTCGACCCGGCGCACGGAAATCCAGCAAGCCATGGAAGCCGAACTCAAGCCGAAGCTGGCCGCCGAGGGCCTGATCCTGCGCAACGTGCAGGTGGGCAAGATCGACCTGCCGCCGCAGTACAGCGAGCGCATGGAAACCCTGCTGGCCGAAGAAATGGCCAGCGAAAAGATGCGCTACACGCTGGAACTGAAAGAAAAACGCGTGAAGGAAAGCGAGCTCGAAGCCCGGGCCGACATGGTGCAGCGGGAGTTGCAGGCCGAGGCCGCCGGCAAGGTGCAGGTGATCGCTGCCAAGGCGCAGGAAGAGGCGATGAAACACGTGCTGCCCTTCAAGCAGCGCCAGGTGGAGCAGCGCAAGCTCGAAGCCGAGGCCGACAAACAGTCGCGCATCCGCACCGCCGAAGGCAACGCCGAGGCGCGGCGCATCGAAGCCGACGGCGAAGCGCTGGCGCGCCAGCGCCTGGCGCAGGCCGAGGCGTTCCGGCTGGAGGCCGTGGGCAAGGCCAACGCCGAACAGATGGCGCGCGAAGGCAGCCTGCTGAGCCGCCATCCGCTGCTGATCCAGAAGGTCATGGCCGACAAGCTGTCGGACAAGGTGCAGGTCATCATCGCCGCGCCGGGGGCCGACGGCGGCTTCATCGGCTCGGGGCTGCTGGGCCACCCAGGCAAGGCCGTCGCGCTGGCCACCGCGTCTGAAATCGCCGACGGGGAAGAAGAATGAACACCCCCGCATACCCATCCGAGAAGACAGTGAAGAACTGCCTGGGCTATGTGGCCACGGCCGTGCTGGCCGCGGCGGCGGCCTGGCTGCTGGTGTTCGTGGCGCCCCCGGCGCACGCCACCGTCGCGCAGCCGCCGGCGATGCCGCCGCAGGCGCTGATCGTGCAGGACGCCGTGGCGCTGCGCGCCGCGCCACGCGAGGCCGCGGCCCAGCAGGCCCGGCTGTGGCAGGGCGAGCTGGTGGAGATCCGCGGCGAGCGCCTGGAGTATGTGCAGGTCTGGGACCACCAGCGCGAACGTGGTGGTTACGTGCGGGCCAGCCAGTTGCGTCGGCTGTCGCTGGACGCGGCCCACGCCGACGAGCTGCTGGCGGTGCTGCGCTTCGTCAAGGACAGCGCGGGCAGCGAAGGCCTGGGTTTTGGCTACGGCGCGGCCTGGCTGCAGGCGGCCAGCCCGGCGCAGTTGTCGAGCCCCGTGGGTGCGGAAGTGCTCGATGCGGTGGCCGGCGCGGCACAGCGGTTGGCGCAACGGGCTTCGGCCGCGGGCCTGTCCCGCAGCGCGCAAGAAGCGCTGATGGGCCAGCTGGACGCGGCGGGGCGCTACGGTATCCGCTTCAACAGCCACGAGCGCGGGGACCGCATGCAGATCTGTTACGACGGGGAGCTGTTCACGCGCGTGCTGGCCATGCCCGCGGCCAGTGCCGAGCAGCGCGCCCGCGCCGCGCTGGCCCTGACCGACCCGGCGTGTGAAGACCCCGCGCTCGGTGTGCTGCAACGCATCCAGCGCCAGGAGGACAGCGCCAGCCTGCTGGACCAGGCCGATGCGCCGGGCCTGCCGCCGGTGCTGAAAAACCGCTTGCAGATTCGGCGCGCCAGCGTCTGGTCGGCGGTGGCTTTCGAGCGTTCGCGTGGTGCCCCGGGTGCTGCGCACGCCGCCACCGCCGCCGAGCGCGCGCTGGAGGCACTGGCGCGGGTGGACCCGCAGGGCCTGCCCGACACCGATGCGGGCCTGATGAACGACGCGGTGATGCGCGTGAACGCTTCGCGCTTGGCCGTGGTTCCCGCCAGCGTGCCGAGCAAGGGCCTGCAACTGCGCACCAGCCCCGGCGCGCAGGCGGGGCAGACCTGCGTGAGCCTGCACGGCGGCGCGGTGGGCAGTGCGCCGCTGTGGACGCAGTGCAGCCACGGCGTGGTGTGGTCGGCCTCGTTCAGCGTGAACCGCGAAGGCAACGCCGCGGCGCTGGCGGTGCAGCCGATGGCGGGGTGGCGCGAACTCTGGCTGCTGCGCAAGCAGGCGGGGGGATGGACGCTGAGCGTGCTGCCGCCGGCGCCCACCCTGCCGGGCATCGGCTACGCCGAGCTCGCGGGCTGGGTGCCGGGCGGGCGCCAGGTGCTGGTGGCGCGCGAGGCCCGGGGCGAGGGCCGGTACCAGCGGCGCTACGAAGTGCTCGACCTGGCCACGCTCGCCCCCCAGCGACAGGCCAGCGACCCGAGCGTGCTGGGCGCATTCCAGCGCTGGCAGATGCCGCAGTGGAAGCAGCAGAGCGTGAGCCTGCGTTGAGGAACGGGAACCGTCTCGCGGGGACGGCACCTCGCGGCGGCGGCCGGCGCTTCAGACCATCGAGAAAGCCCTTCAATAGAGCGTCTGGGGACCAGTGGCTCAGCGTTCGTCGTAGCTCACCACGAGCTTGTCGGTCGTCGGCCGCGCCTGGCAGCTCAGCACGAAGCCCTTGTCGGTTTCCCAGGGTTCGAGCGTGAAGTTCTTGTCCATGGTGACGGCGCCTTCCACCACCTTGGCGCGGCAGGTGCAGCACACCCCGCCGCGACAAGACCAGGGCAGGTCAAGGCCGGCGTTGAGCGCCACATCCAGCACATGTTCGTCCTTGCCCATGCGCAACTGGTGCGGCTTGCCATCGAGCACCACGGTCAACGCCACTTCGCCATCGGTGCGGACCGCCGGGTGGCCGAGCACCGCGGCCTGGCGCTGATCGGCGGGCAGGGCTTCCAGCGTCGGTGAAGTGAACCGTTCGGTGTGCACGCGGTCGGGCCGCACACCGGCGTCGAGCAGCGCCTGCTGCGTGGCTTCGATCATGGCGTCGGGGCCGCAGATGAACACCTCGTCCATGCTGCCCACCGGCAGCAGCGCGGCGATGATGGCGCGCACCTTGTCGCCGTCGATGCGGCCTTCGAGCAGCGGGACTTCCTGCGCCTGGCGCGAGAGCACGTGGATCAGCGTGAGGCGGCCGGGGTAGCGGTCTTTCAGATCCTGCAGCGCCTCGTTGAACATCACGCTGGCCATGCGGCGGTTGCCGAAAACGAGTGTGAATTTGCTGTCGGCCGATTCCTCCAGCGTGCTGGCCATGATGGACAGGATGGGCGTGATGCCCGAGCCGGCCGCGAAGCCGACACGGTGCAGGGCGCGTGGCTTGTGCACGGTGAAGCGGCCGTCGGGCGGCATCACGCGCAGCGCGTCCCCGGCCTTCAGCTCGGTGGCGGCCCAGTTCGAGAACACACCGCCTTCGACCGGCCGGATGCCCAGCGTGAGTTCGCCCTGTTGCGTGAGCAGGCTGCGCGGGCTGCTGATGGAGTAGCTGCGCCGCACGTCCTGCCCGCCGATGGTGGTGCGCAGCGTGAGGAACTGGCCCGGCTCGAAGGCAAAGGTGTCTCGCAGTTCCGGCGGAATGTGCAGCGACACCGCCACCGACCCGGCGGCCTCGGGGTGGATGCGCGAGACGGTGAGGTCGTGGAAGCGAGGGACGGCGTTGCTCATGGTGTCAGTACGGCTTGAAGTAGTCGAAGGGTTCCAGGCAGTCGAGGCACTTGAAGAGTGCTTTGCAGGCGGTTGAACCGAACGGCGAGGTTTCGGTCGTGTTGTTTGAGCCGCACTGGGGGCAGGGCACCGCGGTGTGCCTGACCGCGTGCCGGCTGAACTTCACCACCCCGGCGGGCGTGTCGGCATGGCTGCCACATTGCGGCGGCGCGATGCCATAGGCGCGCAGCTTCTCGCGCGCGGCATCGCTCATCCAGTCGGTGGTCCAGGCGGGCGAGAGCTGCGTGATGACGCGACCGGGCAGCCCTGCAGCGCTCAGGGCCGCGTGGATGTCGTCCTCGATCTGGCCCATGGCCGGGCAGCCGCTGTAGGTGGGCGTGATGACCACTTCCGGGACGCCATCGGCCCCCTCGCGCACGTCGCGCAGGATGCCCAGCTCGCGCAAGCTGATGACCGGAATCTCCGGGTCGGCCAGGTGCGCCAGCGCCTCGGTGATGGCCTGCAGCGAAGCGTGGGTGGCCGCATCCATGGTGTTCACCAGACGGCGGTCGGGTGCGCCCGGGCCAGGCTCTGCATCTCGGCCAGCAGGAAGCCCAGGTGCTCCGAGTGCACGCCCACATGGCCTTGGGCCACGTAGCCCGCGTGCGGCTGGTCATGGCGCGTGAGCGTGGCTTCGGCCAGGGTGTCGTTGATCAGGGCGTTCCAGTGATCGCGCAGCGTTCGCACGTCCACGCCACTGCCGTCGGCTGCGGCGGCCTGTTCGGCGGGGGAAGGCTGCCAGAAGGCTTCGCAATAGGGCAGCAGGTGGTCCAGCGCCGCCTGCGCGCGGCGCTGCGATTCGCCGGTGCCGTCGCCAAAGCGCACCAGCCAGTCCGACGCGTGGCGCAGGTGGTAACGCACTTCCTTCAGGGACTTGGCCGCGATGGCAGCCAGTTGTGCGTCCTTCGACGCCTGAAGGCTGTCCCACACCAGCACCATGAGTGCGCTGACGAGGAAGTTGCGCGCGATGGTCACCGCGTAGTCGCGCTCGCTCACCGCGTAGCCCACCAGCGGGCCGTGGTGCGGCAGCTCCATCAGCGTGTGGTTGCGGAACTCGGCGGTGTCGCGGAAGTAGGCCAGCGTGTCTTCGGCGATCTGGCCGTTCTGGCGCGCGCCCTGCAGGTGCGCGAAACGCCGGGCCTCGGCCGGGTCGGCGTTGATGAGGCTGGCCGCGTGCTGGTAGAGCAGCCGCGCCTGGCCGATCAGGTCCAGGCTGTTGTTCGCCAGCGCCAGGTCTTCTTCGAGGACGGGGCCGTGGCCGCACCACTCGGCGTTGCGCTGGCCCAGCACCAGGGCGTTGTCGGCCAGGTGCAATACATAGTCAACCGGCGCGGCCATCACATGTGCCCCACTTTTTCGGGGATTTCGTAGAAGGTCGGGTGGCGGTAGATCTTGTCGGCCGCCGGATCGAAGAAGCTGTCCTTGCTGTCGGGTTCGCTAGCGGTGATGGCGTTGGACGGCAGCACCCAGATGCTCACGCCTTCCTGGCGGCGCGTGTAGACGTCGCGCGCCATCTGCAGCGCGTGCTGTGCGTCGCTGGCGTGCAGGCTGCCGCAATGTTTGTGTTCCAGGCCCTGCTTGCTGCGGACGAACACTTCCCAGAGCGGCCATTCTTTCAGTGCGGGTGTCGATGCGGGCGGATTCATGCGGCCTCCTTCAGGTTGCGGGCTTGCTGTTTGGCGGCGTGGGCCATGGCGGCTTCCCGCACCCAGGCGCCTTGTTCGTGGGCTTTCACGCGGGTGGTCAGGCGCTCCTTGTTGCAGGGGCCGTTGCCGTTGACCACGGCCCAGAACTCGTCCCAGTCGATCTGGCCGTAGTCCCAGTGGCTGCGCGCCTCGTTCCACTTCAGGTCGGGGTCGGGCAGGGTCACGCCCAGCACCTCGGCCTGCGGCACGGTGGCGTCCACGAACTTTTGCCGCAGGTCGTCGTTCGAGATGCGCTTGATGCCCCAGCGCATGCCTTGCACGCTGTTGGGGCTGTCGGCGTCGGGTGGGCCGAACATGGCGAGGCACTTCCACCAGTAGCGGTTGACGGCGTCCTGCACCATGGCCTTCTGCTCGGCCGTGCCCTGCATCATGACCAGCAAGGCTTCGTAGCCCTGGCGCTGGTGGAAGCTCTCTTCCTTGCAGACGCGGATCATGGCGCGGGCGTAGGGGCCATAACTGCAGCGGCACAGCGGGATCTGGTTCATGATCGCCGCGCCGTCCACCAGCCAGCCGATCACGCCGACGTCGGCCCAGTTGAGCGTCGGGTAGTTGAAGATGGAGCTGTACTTGGCCTTGCCGCTGTGCAGGCCGTCCAGCATCTGGTCGCGGCTGGTGCCCAGGGTCTCGGCGGCCGAGTAGAGGTAGAGCCCATGGCCGCCTTCGTCCTGCACCTTGGCGATCAGGATCGCCTTGCGTTTCAGGCTGGGCGCGCGGCTGATCCAGTTGCCTTCGGGCAGCATGCCCACGATCTCGCTGTGCGCGTGCTGGCTGATCTGTCGCACCAGGGTCTTGCGGTAGCCGTCGGGCATCCAGTCGCGCGGTTCGATCTTGCCGTCGGCGTCGATCACGGCGTCGAAATGGGTTTGCAAGGCAGCATCTTCGGCGCTGGCCGGTGCGGCCACGGCCTTCAGCCCGGACTTGGCCTCGCCGTCGGCGACCGAAAAAGATTGGGTGTACATGCGTGTCTCCTGACCCCGAAACCGGGTGCCGAATGGGGTGAAGCGGCAGTATATGCAATTAACCGACCGATCGGTTGGTTAATTGTCTGGGATCGACTCAGGGTTTTTCCGGGGAGGGGCAGGGCGCACAGGGCGCTCTTTTCCGTACAGTCGGATCCATGTCGCTCACTGACAGGCCTTTCCCTTTTCGCGCCGGCCCCTGGTCGCAACGCTGCGCCCGGTTCACGGTCGTGTTGCTGGCGGGGTTCACGGCGGGTGTGGGCCACAGCGGACCGGCGGCGGTCAGCGGGACAACGGCCCAGTGGGTGTTTGTCGCGGACCGTGCTTCCGAAGGGGTGCCGCTGGATGCCAGCACCGCTTGCGGGCTGCCGGGCTTTCAGACAGCGCTGGTTCAGCGCCTCAACGCCGCGCGGGCCGTGGCCCGCTCCTGCGGGAACTCGGTCATGCCGGCCGCCGGTCCGCTGGTGTGGAATCAACGCCTGTTTTCAGCTGCGGACCGCCATGCCCGTGACATGGCCACCCGGAACTACTTCTCCCACACCAGCCTGGACGGGCGTTCCCTGGCCCAGCGGGTCGCGGCCGAGGGCTACGCCTGGACGTCGGTGGGCGAGAACCTGGCGGGCGGGCAAGCCACGGTGGACGGCGTCATCGCCGGCTGGCTCTCCAGCCCCGGGCATTGCAGCAACCTGATGAGCCGACAGTTCGAGGCGGTGGGTGTGAGTTGTGTGCGGCAAGCGGGCAGCCGGTTTGGCCACTACTGGGTCATGGTGCTGGCCCGGCCCTGAAACCGGTGCCAGGGCCTTGACGCCGCGGTTCGGCGAATCAGCCGCCGGTGTCGAGCGTCTGGCCTTTGCCGCGACCCCGTCCGAGGTGGGTCAGCAACTGGGGCAAGGCCACCTGCAGCGCCGCTTTCAGCGTGTGGGGCGGGTTGATGACGAACATGCCGCTGGCCGTGAGGCCGGGCCGGTCGTCCGGGCCGTGGGTGGGGTCCTGCCCGATGGCCAGCGTCGCGTTCAGCCAGGGCCGTTGCGCCTGGTTGCTCAGGGTCTTCAGCCGACGGGGCAGGTCGTGCGCCTCCGGGCGCGGAATGATCGGGTACCACACCAGGTAGGTGCCGGTCGGGAAACGGCGGATGAGTTCCTGTATGCAGGCGCTCACTTTGCCGTAGTCGCTCTTGATCTCGTAACTGGGGTCGATCAGCACCGCGGCGCGTTTGGAGCCGGTGGCCGACGGTGGCGGCGGGAGCAAGGGCTTGACGCCTTCAAAGCCGTCCTGCAGCGCCACGGCGATCTGGCGCCCCGCTTCGAGCTGGGCGATATTGGCGTTGAGGGTGCGGCTGTCGGTCGGGTGCAGCTCGAACAGCTTGAGCTTGTCGCGCGATTCGGTGCGCAGCAGCGAATGCAGCACAAAGGGCGAACCCGGGTAGACGCGCAGCAGCCCCGAGGGGTTGTAGCTGGCGATCAGGTCGAGGTAGTCATCGATCACCGGCGCGGCGGCCACGGGTGCGGCGCCGGCCGGACGCAGGGCGGCCATCAGCTTGACCACGCCGTCTTTGGCTTCACCCCCGGTCTCCGTGTAGTCACCGTCCAGCCGGTACAGCCCGGCGCCCGCGTGGGTGTCCACCAGGGTGATGCCCGCTTCTTTCTGCATCAGATGGCGCAGCGTGGCGATGAGGGTGATGTGCTTGAGCACGTCGGCGTGGTTGCCGGCGTGGAAGGCGTGTCGGTAACTGAACATCGCTCGATGGTAGCGCCCCCGGGCGACCCGGTCACCCGCCGCCCATCTGCAACTTGCCAATCGGCACCGATATTTCGTACAATAGAAGGCTTCGCAGCGAAACGCAAGGCTCCGCGACGAAGACCGCACACCGGGCAACCGGGGTGCAAAACCCCACCTAAGAGTGTTCCGACAGAGAACAACCGACCGTGGAAAAGAGCCGCCAAACCCTCCTTCAAAGAGAAAACTCATGACTACTACGTTCAGCGCCAAACCTGCTGACGTGAAGCACGAGTGGTTTGTGATTGACGCGACCGACAAGGTCCTCGGACGAGTTGCCAGTGAAGTGGCTCTCCGTTTGCGCGGCAAACACAAGGCCATTTACACGCCTCACGTCGATACCGGTGACTACATCGTCATCATCAACGCGTCCAAAATCCGCGTGACGGGCACCAAAGCCCTCGACAAGATTTATTACCGTCACTCGGGTTACCCCGGCGGTATCTACGCCACCAACTTCCGCGACATGCAGGCCAAGCACCCTGGCCGCGCGATCGAGAAGGCCGTCAAGGGCATGCTGCCCAAGGGCCCGCTCGGCTACGCCATGATCAAGAAGCTCAAGGTGTACGGCGGTGCTGAGCATCCCCACACCGCCCAACAGCCGCAAGTGCTGGAACTCTAAAGGAGCCTTGAGATGATTGGTGAATGGAACAATGGCACCGGCCGTCGCAAATCCAGCGTCGCCCGTGTGTTTCTGAAAAAAGGCTCCGGCCAGATCGTGGTCAACGGCAAGGACATCCAGTCCTACTTCGGCCGTGAGACCTCGATCATGATCGCCAAGCAGCCGCTGCTGCTGACCAACCACGCCGAAACCTTCGACGTGATGGTCAACGTGCACGGTGGCGGCGAATCCGGCCAGGCCGGCGCTGTGCGCCACGGCATCACCCGCGCCTTGATCGACTACGACGCCACGCTCAAGCCGAGCCTGTCGCAAGCCGGTTTCGTCACGCGCGATGCCCGCGAAGTCGAACGTAAGAAGGTCGGTCTGCGTTCCGCACGCCGCGCCAAGCAGTTCAGCAAGCGCTAAAGCGCCGGGCTTCTGCCGCAAAAACCGCCTGCAAGCTTGTCTTGGGGCGGTTTTTGCATTTGGGGGCCGTGTGATCCGGGTTCTCAATTCCCAATCGAAAGGTGTCTGAATGAGGTTGCGTCTCCTGCGAAGACGGCTCACCGTCAGCGCGCCCCGGGTTTCGGTGCGCAGCGCCATGCCCTGGCCGTTTCGCTGGCTTCTGGGGGCCGTGGTGCTTGGCTTTTCAGGGGCTCTGGCGCTCTGGGCGTTCGAGGTGGGCAAAGACATCGCCGGGCTGGACCGCAACGCCAAACAGGAACTGGAGCGCCTGCGCAACGAGGTGCAGGACCTGCGTGCCGAACTGGTGCGGGCGCAGTCCGTCTCCAACACCTCGGAGAGCCTGCTGACGGCGGAGAAGGCGGCCCAGGAGCAACTGGTGCAGCAGATCCGCCAGCTGGAGGCCGACAACCAGGTGCTGCGCGGTGACCTGGGGTTCTTCGAACGCCTGATCCCGGGGTCGGGAAGTGGCGCATTGAACATTCGTGGCCTGCAGGTCGATCGCCTGGCGCAGAACCAGCTCAAGTGGCAGGTGCTGATGATCCAGGCCACCAAGAACGCGCCCGATTTCAGGGGCGTTCTGGAGGTGACCTTTGCCGGCACGCTGGAGGGCAAGCCCTGGTCGGCCGTTCAGGCGCCGTCGCCGCAGCCGGTGCTGATCAAGGGCTATCTGCGCCAGGAGGGGCTGGTGGACGTTCCCGAACAGGCCGTGGTAAAAACCGTGACCGCAAAAATCCTGCAGGACGGCACGGTGTTGGCCCTGCACACCATCAAGCTGTAATCAACTGTCGTTTCGGAGAACTCCATGTTTGGCAAGAAGAAGCAACCCCCCATCAAAAGCCTGATCGCCCATGGAACGCGCATTGAAGGCAATGTGTTTTTCCACGACGGACTGCGGGTGGACGGTGACGTGGTGGGCGATATCCGCGCCAGCGATGAGCAGTCCAGCATCCTGGTGATCAGCGAATCGGCCACCGTGACCGGCCAGATCCATGCCGACCACGTCATCATCAACGGCAGCGTCAAGGGTCCCGTGCTGGCGTTTGATCTGCTGGAACTGCAGCCCAAGGCACGGATCGAGGGCGACGTGTCCTACAAGGCCCTGGAGATGCACCAGGGCGCAACGATCTCGGGTCAGCTCAAACCCATGACCGGGGGGCTCGAAGACAAACCCACACTCAAACTGGCGGCAAACAACGGCTGAGCGCAAACCCGAGCGATTTGCTATAGCATTGCATCAGATGTGGACGAATGGCGTCCACCAGCCGTGTTCAGGAAGCCCCCGGAAACGGTTACAGCCCTATGTCAGGACACCCCATGAGCGCAGTTGCAGAAAACATCCAGACCGACATGCCAGCCCCGCTGGTCTTCACCGACAGCGCCGCGGCCAAAGTGGCCGAGCTGGTGGCCGAAGAAGGCAACCCGGACCTCAAGCTGCGCGTGTTTGTGCAGGGCGGTGGCTGCTCGGGTTTCCAGTACGGTTTCACCTTTGACGAGGTGGTCAACGAAGACGACACCACCATGACGAAGAACGGTGTTTCGCTGCTGATCGATGCCATGAGCTACCAGTACCTGGTCGGCGCCGAGATCGACTACAAGGAAGATCTGGAGGGTGCCCAGTTCGTCATCAAGAATCCCAATGCCTCGACCACCTGTGGTTGTGGCTCCAGCTTCAGCGTCTGATCGGGCGCAGTCGAAGCGCCCGGCGCTTCCCGGCCAACAAAAAGCCCCGTCAATTTTGACGGGGCTTTTTTGTGGGTGCGACCCGGCATTCAGCGCCAGTTGCGATCCCATTGTTCGTTGTCCCGATCCCAGCGGTTGCCGCGGTACCCCTCAGGATACGGGCGCGTCCCACCGATGTAGACCACTTCGGGTTCCGCCGGAAGCGCCGGGCGGTATTGCATCTGCTGCCGCGGTGCGGGCGCGGCGATGACGGGTTGCACGTTCACATGGACGTAGCGCCCCGGTTCTTCGGGCATCTGCACGTTGTAGCGCCGGCCGGCGTATTCGTACACCACGTCGTAGGCCACGGTCTGGTTTTCGTAGAAGGTCTGGGTGCTGCACTGCTGCACGGTCTGCGTGCGGGGCTGTCCGCGGCCTTCGATGTGGTTGCCGAGCACGGCACCACCGAACAGGCCGATGGCCGTGGCCACTGCGCGGCCGCTGCCACCGCCGATGGCGTTGCCCATGGCGCCACCGGCGATGCCGCCGATCAGCGCACCGGCGCCCGACTTGTGGCCGGGTACGGTCACGGTCTGGTTCTGGCACACCTCGCGCGGCGTGGCCACTTGCTGGATGATGGGTTTGCTGCTGAGCACACGGGCGCGTTCATCCTGGGCCTGGACGGCGCTGGCGCCGGCGAGGGCGATCACACCGGTGAGGACGGGGAGGAGGATGGAACGGTCAGGGGATTTCATGGAAAGCTCCTTGGTTGAGGAGCCTCCATCGTGCGGGGCTTGTGTCAAGCCGCTTCACCGCCTGTGTAAAGCTGCGGCCAGACATGTAACGGCTGGTGTCGGCTTCAAGCGTGCGCAGGGGTCCCGAGCAGATCGCGGGCCAGCGCTTCGGCGACCTTGATGCCGTCCACGCCCGCGGAGAGGATGCCGCCGGCGTAGCCCGCGCCCTCGCCCGCCGGGTACAGGCCCCGGGTGTTCAGGCTCTGGCACTCGGTCCCGCGCGTGATGCGCAGAGGCGACGAGGTGCGCGTTTCCACGCCGGTGAGCACGGCATCGGCCATGTCGTAGCCCTTGATCTTGCGGCCGAACACGGGGATGGCTTCGCGCATGGCCTCGATGGCGAAATCCGGCAGAGCGGGTGCGAGGTTGCCGAGCTTCACGCCCGGCTTGTACGACGGGTCCACCGTGCCGAGCGCTGTGGACGGTGTCTGGGCCACGAAGTCGCCCACCAGCTGGCCGGGTGCTTCGTAGGTGCCGCCGCCGAGCTCGTAGGCGCGGGTCTCCAGCTGCCGCTGCAACACGATGCCGGCCAGTGGGTGCGTCTGGCCCTGCGCGGCAAGTGCCTGGGCCTGCGTGGCGTAGCGCGCGCCATCGGCCTCACCGAAGGCGGCGGTCCAGAGCGGCAGGTCTTCTGGAAATGTCTGCGGGAAATCAGCCACGTCGATGCCCACCACCAGGCCAGCGTTGGCGTTGCGTTCGTTGCGCGAGTACTGGCTCATGCCGTTGGTGACCACGCGGCCCGGCTCGGAGGTGGCCGCCACGACGGTGCCGCCCGGGCACATGCAGAAGCTGTAGACCGCGCGGCCGTTTTTGGCGTGGTGCACGAGCTTGTAGTCGGCGGCACCCAGCAGCGGATGGCCGGCGTGGCGGCCCCAGCGCGCGCGGTCGATCACGCTTTGCGGGTGCTCGATGCGAAAGCCCACCGAGAACGGTTTGGCTTCGAGGAACACGCCCGCATCGTGCAGCAAGGCGAAGGTGTCGCGCGAGCTGTGGCCAAGCGCGAGCACGGCGCGCCGCGCGGGCAGTTCGGTGATCGCCCCGCTGTCCAGCTGCAACACGCGCAGGCCAGCCAGTTGCTGCTGACCGCTGTTGGAGGGTGTCAGCGTGAGGCCCACCACCTGCTGCTGGAAGCGGATCTCGCCGCCCAGCGCGATGATCTTTTCGCGCATCGCCTCGACCACCTTCACCAGCTTGAAGGTGCCGATGTGCGGATGCGCCTGGTACAGGATCTCGGATGGCGCGCCCGCGTCCACAAACTCCTGCATCACCTTGCGGCCGAGGAAGCGCGGGTCCTTGATCTGGCTGTAGAGCTTGCCGTCGGAGAACAGGCCGGCACCGCCTTCGCCGTATTGCACGTTGCTCTGCGGGTTCAGCACCTTCTTGCGCCACAGGCCCCAGGTGTCCTTGGTGCGCTCGCGCACCGGCTTGCCACGCTCCAGCACGATGGGGCGCAGGCCCATCTGCGCCAGCGCCAGCGCGGTGAACAGGCCGCAAGGACCGAGGCCAACCACCACCGGGCGATCCGCCTCGTCGGCGGGCCAGCCGGTGGGCGCGTGACCGGGCGCGTGCCAGGCCATGTCGGGCGTGGGCTGGATGTGCGGGTTCTTGTCATGCTGCGCCAGCAGGCCCGCCTCCAGAGCGGGGTCGGCCAGCGTCACGTCCACGATGTACACGGCCAGCAGTTCGGCCTTGCGGGCGTCGAAGCTGCGTTTGAAGACGTGCAGGTGGTCGATGACCTCGGGCGCGATGCCCAGCGCCTGGGCGGCGAGCCGGGAGAGGGCCTCGACCGGGTGTGGCGGCGGGATGCGGTCTTCGTCGGTTTCGGACGGCGCGTCGGACGCGCGGCGGTGTTCGGCCGGCACGTCGGCCAGCGGGAGCTTGAGTTCGGAGAGTCGGATCATGATGAAGAGGGCTTGTGTTTATCAAGCAAGGGGCCCCTATTGTCGTCAAAGCCGCGACCGGCTTTGGGGTGCGCGAGGCCTCCGGTGGACTGTTGTAAATAAATCCGGGTAAAATAATAAAATCCGTATAAAATTAGCACCATGAACACCGTCACCACCGCTACATGCACCGCTTTTCTCGGCCACCGCCGCGTCGCCAACGGCCCCTACGCCGAGGTGGACCAGGCGCTGCGCGCGCTGGACCTGAGCGCTGGAGGTCTGCTGGTGTTTGACGACGCCAGCGGGGCCCTGGTGGACCACCCTTGGCCGGCGGGCTATGCGCCCGCACAGCCCGCCAGCGGTCCCCCGGACGAATCCGAAGCGACTGCCGCAACGCAGGGCGTGGGCCGGCCGCGTCTCGGCGTGGTGGCGCGCGAGGTCACGCTGCTGCCGCGCCACTGGGCGTGGCTGGCACAGCAACGCGGCGGCGCGTCGGCCGCCCTGCGCCGGCTGGTGGAAGAGGCCCGGCGTAGCCAGGGCGACCAGGATGCGCAGCGCCTGGCCAAGGAGCGGGTCTACCGCTTCATGAGCGCGATCGGCGGCGGTCTGCCCGGCTTCGAAGAGGCTTCGCGGGCGTTGTTCGCGCAAGACGCCGGGGCGTTCGCCCACCGCACCGCCCACTGGCCCGCCGATGTGCGGGACCACCTCGCTTGGCTCGCCCGCGACGCCTTTGCCGCCACGCCGCTTGCGGTCACCAGCACCACCTGAGCGCTGCCGCTCCACACCTCCTCCATTGCTCAGCGTTCCGAACCATGCCACCCCATCCTTCCGGCCCAGCAAAACCCCTCTGGCGCATCTACCTGGTGTTTCTCGCGCCCATGGTGTTGTCCAACTTCCTGCAGAGCTTTTCGGGCACCCTCAACGGCATCTTCATCGGCCAGATGCTCGGCACCCACGCCCTGGCGGCGGTGTCGGGCATGTTCCCGATCTTCTTTTTCTTCATCTCGTTGGTGATCGGCCTGGGCGCGGGCGCCTCGGTGCTGATCGGTCAGGCCTGGGGCGCACGGGAGCCCGAGAAGGTCAAGGCCATCGCTGGCTCGGCGCTGGCACTGGGCGCCTTGATCGGCATCGTGGCGGCGCTGCTGGGCAGCGTGTTTGCGCGAGAAGGCATGCAACTGCTGGGCACGCCGGCCGACGTGCTCGACGATGCCACCGCCTACGCGCGGGTGATGATGTTGCTGATGCCGCTGCTGCTGGTGGTCATCCTCTACACGCAGCTGCTGCGCGGCGTGAGCGACACGGTGACGCCGTTGCAGGCCCTGTTGCTGTCCACCGGCCTGGGCCTGGTGCTGACGCCCGCCTTGATCAAAGGCTGGCTGGGGTTGCCGCCCATGGGCATCCAGAGCGCAGCACTGGCGGGCTTTGTGTCCCAGGCTGCGTCGCTGGGTTTCCTGGTCTGGCGCCTGCGGCGCAAGGGCAGCGTGCTCGCGCCCGACCGGATGTTGCTCCAGTCCCTGCGGCTGGACGGCAAGATCCTGGCCCAGGTGATGCGCATAGGTCTGCCCACCGGGCTGCAGATGGTGGTGATCTCGATCTCGGAGCTGGTGATCCTGTCGCTGGTCAACGGCCACGGCTCGCAGGCCACGGCGGCCTACGGCGCGGTCACTCAGATCGTCAACTACGTGCAGTTTCCCGCGCTGTCCATCGCCATCACCGCGTCCATTCTCGGCGCGCAGGCCATCGGCGCGGGCCGGGTTGAGCGCCTGGGGGCCATCCTGCGCACGGGGCTGTGGATGAACGTGTGCGTGACCGGCTCGCTGGTGCTGCTGGGCTACGCGCTGTCGCACGGGATGCTGGGCCTGTTCCTCACGCAGCCCGAGGTGCTGGCGCAGGCCGAGCACCTGCTGCACATCATGCTGTGGAGCATGCTGCTGTTCGGCTTCCAGTCGGTGGTGGGCGGCATCATGCGCGCCAGCGGCGTGGTGCTGATGCCGGTGGCGATTTCCATCGCCTGCATCCTGCTGGTGCAGCTGCCGGTGGCCTACGGGCTGAACCAGCGCTTCGGGCTGGAGGGCGTGTGGATGGCCTTCCCCGTGACCTATGCGGCCATGCTGGCGCTGCAGACCGGCTACCACCAGCTGGTGTGGCGCTTCAAGAAGATCGAGCGCCTGGTCTGACGCAGGGTCCGGGCAGGCGATAATCGTCGTGTGAAGCGCGCCAGGCCGTCGCTGGTGCAAGGCCCGAAAGGGCGCACTGGAGGAACGTCCGGACTGCACAGGACAGCGTAGGAGGTAACACCTCTCCACCGACAAGCCGCAAGGCCCTAAGGTGAGGATCAGAGCAACAGAGACGAGCCGATTCAGTTCGGGTGAAACGGGCAATCTCTACGCGCAGCAATACCAAATAGGCCAGCGTTGACGTGGTTCCGCGGAGCTGGCGGGTAGGTAGCACCGAGCCGGGTGGGCGACCCCCGGCCCAGATGAATGACGGTCACATGCGGGGCCTTCGCAAGAAGGTTCTGCATGCACAAAATCCGGCGTATCGGCGCGCTTCACACTAATTCGTTGTCATCCAGCAGGTCGCCCTGGGCGCCCTGCTGGGCGTGTGCCACGGTGGCCAGTCCTTCGAGGTTCAGGATCTGGATGCGGCCACGGCGGTAGTCCACCAGACCCCTGTCTTTCAGGTTGCGCGCCGCCAGCGTGACGCCCGCCCGGCGCACGCCCAGCATGTCGGCGAGGTGGGCGTGCGTGAGCTGCAGTTCGGTCTGGTGCGTTCGCACCTGGCTGAGCAGGATCCAGCGGGCCAGTCGCGCCTGGATGTCCTGCACCTGGGCCGCGGCCGCCAGTTCGGCCACTTCCTGCGAAAAGACCCAGAGGTAGCCAGCGAAGGTCCGCAACATGCCCAGGCGCCGGTCCGACAGGCGCTGCAGCACCGCGCCGTCGGCGCGAAAGGCCGCACCGCTGCTTTGCACCAGCAGCGTGAAATGGCCAGCGCCCAGTCCCAGCGCAAACTGCAGGCCCACTGCGCCTTCCCGGCCCGCGAGTCCAACCGCCAGCCCGCTACCGCCCCCATTGCGCACCACCAGCGCCACGCTGGTGCCGCTCAGGAGGAAGTAGACGTGCCCGCTGGCCGCACCCGGCGCTGAAAGGATCTCACCCGCCTTGAGCTCCACGGGTTCACATCGGCGCAGGAGCAGGCCCTGATCGGTGGGCGGCAGTTGAGCCACCAGACCGTTGTGCAACAAGTTCAATCGAAAGCCCGTTCATGGTTGAAAGACCACACTTTGAAGAGAGCCGTCGGGCCGTGTTTCTGCTGCGGACAGGCGTTCGCAGCGCTGCAGTGTACGTGGCTTGCGCCCGCTTGCCCGGCTGACTGCCCACGCGGTCTGTCGCCTCGGGAAGCGCCACCACGGGGCCCTGTCCATCACGGTCCAGGGCACTCTGTACGGTATCGAACAGTGTCCAGGCGCTTTGCGCCTACACTGGCCCACCGCCGAAGCCGCAGCCTCGGCACCCCAGATTCCTTTTGATCGCCCCCGGGCGGGAGCACCGAACTTGCCAGTCGAACAACCGACCAACCGGGTTCTTGCCGCTCTGGCCCATGTGGATCGACGGCATTGGCCTTCGAGTCTGGAACGGGTCGAACTGCGCCAGGGACACACCTTGCTGGCGGCCAACGCACCCATCGAATTCATGTACTTTCCCGAGGATGCCCTGGTGGGGCTGCTGCACGCGGGTGGGCCCGATGGGCTGGAGGCGCCGCTGGCGCTGGTGGGCAACGACGGGCTGGTGGGGGTGGCCCCATTTCTGGGTGTCCCGGCTGAACGCCTGCATGCCGAGGTGTTGCACCCGGGCAGCGCGTGGCGGTTGCCGACAGCGGCGCTGAACAAGGGTCCGCAGCCCGACGAAAGCCAGTTGAGGGTGGTGCTTCGCTATCTGCAGGCCCTGAACGCACAGATGTCGCAGGCCGCGCTTTGTCGTCTCCAGCACACGCTGTACCAGCGCCTGAGCCGTTGGCTGCAAGACGCTTTTGACCGCGTGCCGGGCTCGGTGTTGCACATCGAACCGGCCACCTTGGGGGCCTGGCTGGGTGCCGAGCCCGGGGCCCTGGCCCGGGCCACCAGCCAATTGGCCGCCGAAGGTGTTGTGACGCAGCGGAACGGCCACATCACGCTGCTGGACCGTGCGCAGCTGGCGCAGCGGTCGTGCGGTTGCCTTCAGCCGGTCAAGTAGCCGACCGCCCCGCCGTTTTCACAAACCCGTGATTCAGCGGGCGCGCCGGTGTTCTGCATGTGTGTCGGCCGGTTCAGAGGTTGAAGCCACCCAGGCTCTGGAGGCGTTCCACGTGTGCGAGCAAGGAGCGTTTGGCCACGGGCCAAAGCCGCTCAGGCACATCGTCGTAGGCGAGCTTCACCCAGTCGTCCATCGTGCCTTCGGGTTGGGCCTGCATGGCGCGCGCCACTTTGACTTCGCGCGCGAGGCGGTGGGCTTTCAGGTGCGCAATGGCCGCGCGGGCACCGCCGTTTTCCGGTGCGCTCGGGTTGTCCGCGGTTCGCCTCAGGTCGCCCAGCACGTAACCGTGTGCGGGCAGGATGAAGTCGACACCGTGCTGCTCGCACAGGCGGTCCAGCCTGTCGAGCGAATCGAGGTAGTCGCCCATGTGGCCGTCGGGCGGGTCGATCACGGTGGTGCTGCCGTTGAGGATGTGGTCGCCGCTGAACAGCAGGCCGTCTTCTTCCAGCAGCAAACACAGGTGGTTGGCCGCGTGGCCGGGGGTGTGCACCACCTGCAGGGTGTGGCTGCTGAGGGCATCGCCCACCGTGCCCATGAGCACGAGACGCTCGCCGTCCGACAGCGCTCGTTCGGGTGTGAAGCGGCTGTTCTCGCGCGCCGTGGAAGCGCTGGGCAGGCCGAGGATGGGGGGGCTCTCGGCACACAAGGCCTGCAGCCGCAACGCACCGGGCGAATGGTCGGGGTGCGAGTGGGTGCAAACGATCGCTCGGATGTCGCCGCCCGCAGCGCGCCACAGGCGTTCAATGTGTTCCGGTATGTCCGGACCGGGGTCGATGGCGATGTGGCCGCTCACCGGGTCGCCCACCAGGTAGCTGTTGGTGCCCGGGCCGGTCATGAAGCCGGGGTTGGGCGCGGTGAGCCGTTGCACGTTCTTCAGCAGCGACACCGGGCGCTCGGTCTGCCAGGCCAGCTCGTGCACTATCTGGCCGTGCGGGCAGACGAGCGCGAGTTCGCCAAAGGGCGGTTCATGCTCCATGTGGCGCGACTCGTGGCCGTTCAGCAGGCCGGCGCGCGGGCAGCTGGTGAACAGGGGTTCATCGTTGACGGCACAAGCCTGAAGCAACGCGTCCACAGAAGCAAAGGCCTGCAGCCGCTCCAGCGTGCGGACGGTCGGGAAGATGATGAAGAAGCCGCCCGCGGCGTGGCGCGCCAGCGCGTCGGCCGGGCGCACCCACACCGGCTCGAACTGCTCGGATTCATCGGCCACCGGTTCCTGGCCTTCGGGCATGCGCGCCACCAGAAAAGGCACGTCGAAGCGGCGCGGCAGGTCGCGGTCGGTGATCCAGTGGGCGAGCACGAACACCTCGGCGCCGGACAGCGTGATTCCCAGCGCGGCGCATTGCTCGGCGAACGGAGCTTTGCGGTCGAGCGTGGCGATCTGTGCCGTGCCCAGGTGCGAGCCGTCGGGGCGGCGCGCGAGCAGGATGCCCAGCTCTTCAAAACTTTCTCGGATGGCTGCAATCGCTTGAGTGAGGTGGAGGTCGCTCTGCGTCGCGCGGCGCGTGGACTGGCCGTGCGACTGCGCGTCGGCGGCGTCGATACCGCCACCGGGGAACACGTAGGCACCCGGCGCGAAGCTGGCCGTCATGGAGCGGCGCGTCATCAGCACTTCGACGCCCTGGGGGCCGTCGCGCAGCAGCAGCACGGTGGCGGCGGGGCGCACGGCGGCGGGCGTGCGGGCGGGGTGGAGCAGTTGGGTGGGTCGGACCATCCGCACATTGTGCTGCGACTGCCGGTCTGGCGCTGTCGCCGTGGTCTTGGGATCTACGGGGCCGGCCCGAGGGCGATCAGTTCAGGCGACAGGCCCTGCCAGGCGATGTCGAAGCCTGCTGTGCGCCGGGCCGGCGGCAGCGGCGGCGTTCGCAGGGCCCAGTGGGTGCCGGCGGTGACGCTGTCGATCACCGGCACGGGCACATCGCTCTGGATGGCGGCCGCCATGCCGGCCAACCCCGCGCCGCCGAGGATGACGGCCTGCACGCCGAGCTGGTGGGCCGCATCGCGGCAGGCCTGGGCCAGCAGGCGGTGGGCGGCGGCCGGGTCGGCGGCGAGCTGGGCCCCCGTGGGCACCACGGTGTGGATGCCGGCGAGCTGCTGCGCCTGGCCCAGCGCCTGCGCCAGGCGCTGCAGCATCGGGCCCCAGCGCTCTCCGCCGGTGACGATGGCGTAGCGGCCGTGGCGCGCGGCTTCGATGAAGGCCGCTTCGGCCAGGCCGGTGACCGGCGCCGGGCTGGACTCGCGCAGGGCCATCAGGCCCGGGTCGCCGAAGCAGCCGATCAGCACCGCATCGGGCGCCGGTTCGAGGCTGGCCAGCGAGGCGGCCCAGGCGTCGAGCGCGGCGTGGGCGGCCACGGCGTAGCTGGCCTCGTCGGCGATGTAGGGCGCGCCGAAGCGCGCGGTCACGGTGCGCACCGCCACGTGCGAGCCGGCGGCGGCCTGCACGTGGGTCTGCAGCAGCGCGCTCACGCGCTCCGAGGTGTTGGGGTTGATGACGAGCAACTGCTTCATGAGCCGAACAGTTCCAGCAGATCCGGCGCTGCTTCGGGCGTCACGGAAAAACTCAGCTGAGACTCCAGCCGCTCCAGGTGCTCGCGCATCAGGCGTGCCGCCTCGCGCGCATCGCGCAGCTTGAGCGCGGCGAGCAGGGCTCGGTGTTCCTGGCAGCCGCAGGCGGTGGCGTCGTCGCGTGCCTGGCTGTGCGGCGCGCTGTAGGTCATGAGGATCAGCGAGGTGCGCGAGACCAGCTCGCGCAGGATGCGGCCCAGCGTGGCGTGGCCGGCGTGGTCGGCGATGTGCAGGTGGAAATCGCCCGAGAGGCGGATCGCGCGGCGCATGTCGCCCGCGGCGCGCGCGGCCTCTTCGTCGCGGATGCAGCGGGTGAGGGTCTGCATGTCGGCGGCCGTGGCCACCGCCACGAAACGTTCGACCAGCGTCGGCTCGATCAGGCGCCGCACCTCGAACACCTCGCGCGCTTCCTGTTCGGTGGGCTGGGCGATGGACGCGCCCCGGTTGGGCGTGAGCGTGACCACCTGCTCGTTGGCCAGCCGCACCAGTACCGGCCGGATGCGCGTGCGCGAGACACCGAAGGCCTCGGCCAGCCGGTCTTCGACCAGCTTGGTGCCGGGCGGCAGCTGGTGGTCGAGGATGGCCGAGACCATGCGCTCGTAGATGTCGTTGTCCGACAGTGGAGCGGGTGCTTCGTCGGCGGTCTTGCGGACGCGGGTGGCGCTCATCCGGTGTGGCCCTTCTTGTGCCGGCCCAGCAGCATGGCCAGTCCGACGGTGATGCCGATCACCGCGAACGACACCACGGTGGTCACGGTGCCCAGCGCGTAGATGGCGGGCGTGGTGACGGTGGAGGTGAGACCTTGCAGCTCCAGCGGCAGCGTGTTGACGTCGCCGATGGCCTGCGAGGTGCGGGCGATCTCGTCCCAGCTGAGCGTGAAGCCGAACATGCCGATGCCCACGACCGAAGGCCCGATCAGCGGCAGCACCACGTGGCGGAAGGTCTGCCAGGGTGTGGCGCCGAGGTCGCGCGCGGCTTCTTCGTAGGCCGGGTTGAAGCGGTTGAACACGGCGAACATGATCAGCAGGCCGAAGGGGAGGGTCCAGGTCAGGTGCGCGCCGAGCGCCGAGGTGAACAGGCCCAATGCCGTGCCGTATTCCTCCAGTGTGCTGGTGGCGCCCACCGCTTCCAGCAGCCACTTGAGACCGCCGTCAAGCAGCCGGAACTGCAGGCCGATGCCCAGCGACACGATGATGGACGGCATGATCAGGCTGGCCACGGTCACGTAGAACAGCGCATTGCCGCCGCTCAGATTCTTGCGGAACGCCAGCCCCGCCAGCACCGAGAGCAGCACGGTGAACAGCATCACCACGCTGCCCAGCATGAGCGAGCGCAGGAAGGCCGCGCCGATGTCCACCGTGCCCAGGCCTTCGGCCAGCTGGCGGAACCAGTGCAGCGACAGACCGCGCAGCGGGAAGGTGAGTCCACCTTCGGGGCCCTGGAACGAGAGCACGAAGATGACGAACATCGGGCCGTACATGAACAGCACGAAGAGCGCGAAGACGGTGGCGAGCGGCCAGAAGCCAGGAGCGCGCGATTCGGTGGTGTGGGCCATGGTCAGAGTTCCTTCCGGATGTCCACGAGCCGCGTGAGGCCCCAGATGATCATCAGCACGACGCTGAGCAGGATCACCGCGTTGGCCGCGGCCAGCGGGAACTGCAGGTAACTGGTCTGCACCTGGATGATCTTGCCGACCGAGGCGATCTGCTGGCCGCCCATGACACCGATGGTCACGAAGTCGCCCATGACGATGGTGATGACGAAGATCGAGCCGATGATGATGCCGGTCTTGCTCAGCGGCACGATCACGTTCCACAGCGTCTGCCAGCCGCTGGCACCGGCGTCGCTGGCTGCTTCGAGCAGGCTGCGGTCGATGCGCATCATGCTGTTGAAGATGGGCACGATCATGAACATGGTGTAGAGGTGCACGAAGGCGAGCACGACCGAGAAGTCGGAGAACAGCAGCCACTCGATGGGCTCGTCGATCAGCCCGACGCCTTGCAGCGACTGGTTGACCAGGCCGTTGCGCCCGAGCAGAGGCACCCACGAGATCATGCGGATGACGTTCGAGGTCCAGAACGGCACGGTGCACAGGATGAACAGCGCCGTCTGCATGCCCGGCGAGCGCACATGAAACGCCAGGAAATACGCCACCGCAAAACCCAGCACCAGGGTGATGCCCCAGACCAGCAGGCTGAACTTCAGCGTGGACAGATAGGTGGAGAGCGAAACACAGAAATCGCCATGCTCGGTGAGCGTGGCGCAGCCTTCGAAGATGGCGAAGTAGTTGCGCAGCGTGAACGCCGGCAGCAGCTCGTACTCGTTGAAATCCCAGAAGCTGACCATCACGATCAGCCCCAGCGGAATGAGGAAGAACAGCACAAACACCAGCGTGAAAGGTGCCGCCTGCCACCAGGCGTGCAGCGTGCGGTTCGGGCTGTCGGCGACAGGACCGGCGGTGGCGGTGGATGTGCTGCTCATGAAGGTCAATCAGAAAGAAAACAGAAGCAACGTGGGGCGGAAGGGCACCCGCGGCGAGCGCAGCGAAGCCCCTTCCAGAACACGGCGGAACCGGCTTTGCCGGGCCGCTCGTGTTGCCCCCCTCAGGGGGGTGACGCGCCGCAGGCGCGGCGCGGGGGGAGGCCGTCAGGCCGCGACGAATTCATTCCACTTTCTGACCATGTATTCGTTCTCATCCATCACCGCGTTCCAGCAGGCGATGCCGCCCATGCGCGCTTCGTAGCTGCCGCCGTCGCGCACCGCACCGGCCTTGGCCAGCACGTCGCCGTTGGGGCTCTTGATGTCCTGCGAGGCGGGCTTGCCTTCCATCCAGTAGGCCCACTCGTAGGCGTCCATCTTGGACTTGGCGGTGTCGAGCACGGCGCTGTAGTAGCCCTGGCGGTTCAGGTAGGCGCCGGCCCAGCCGTCGAGGAACCAGTTGATGAACTCGTAGGCGCCGTCGAGCTTGCGGCCACTCAGCGTGGCGGGCAGGCCGAAGCCGGCGGCCCAGGCGCGATAGCCTTCTTTCAGCGGCTGGAAGTTGCAGGCGATGCCCTTGGTGCGCACGGCGGTCACGGCCGGGCTCCACATCGACTGGATCACCACTTCGCCCGAGGCCATCAGGTTGACCGACTCGTTGAAGTCTTTCCACAGCGCGCGGAACTGGCCGGCCTTCTTGGCTTCGATCAGGGTCTTGATCGTGAGGTCGATCTCGGCCTTGGTCATGTTGCCCTTGTCGGGGTACTTGTAGAGGCCCATGGCTTCGACCACCATGGCGGCGTCCATGATGCCGATCGACGGGATGTTCAGGATCGCGGTCTTGCCCTTGAACTCGGGGTTCAGCAGCTCGGCCCACGAATTGATGGGACGCTTGATCAGGTCGGGGCGGATGCCCAGCGTGTCGGCGTTGTAGACCGTCGGGATCAGGCTCATGAACTGGGTCGGCGACTTGGCGAACACCTTGCTCTTTTCGCCTTCGAGGAAGATCACCTTCTTGGGCGCGGTGCCCTGGTCGCCCACGGCCTTGCCCGCCACGCTGCCGGTGGTGAACAGCGGGGTGATCTTGTCGGCGTTCTTGATCTTCTTGACGTCGATGCCCTTGAGGTTGCCGGTGGGCACGATCTTCTTGAGCGAGAAGTACTCGGTGTCGATCAGGTCGAAGCTGTTGGGCGCGGTGACGGCACGCTTGGTCACGTCGTCGGTGGTCACGGCCACGTACTGGATCTTGATGCCGGTGTCTTTTTCGAACTTGTCGCCGATGGCCTTGTCCTGGTTCACTGCGGTGCCCAGGTAGCGCAGGGTGATCTTTTCCTGGCCGATGGCCGGCGAGATGCCGCTGGCCAGGATGCCGGCCATGCCGGCGGTGCCTTGCAGCAGGCGGCGGCGCGACAGGCCGGTGAGGGTGTCGGTGTTGTCTTTGATCGAATCGGACATGGGTCGAGCTCCAGTGGGTTGGGTTGCGGGGGAGGAAAACGAGAGGAAAAAAGGGCCGTGCGGGTTCAGGCAGTCGTGGCGACCGGCGCGTCGAGCACTGGCGGGAAGGTGTGGGCCTGCCAGGGAGCCCAGGTCAGGTTCACGCTGTCGCCGGGGGCGTAGGCCTGTTGCACGAACGCGGCTTCGGGCAGCATCACCGAGACGCTGTCGTCGGTGCCGTTCAGCTTCAGGCCCAGCAGCACATAGGTGCCCTGGTACTCCACGTCACTGACCGTCGCCGGCCAGCCTTTGCCGCTGTGGGCGGGCGCGAGCTGGATGTGGTCGTTGCGAACGGCCACCTTGCCGTCGGTGGTGTTGAGCACGTTGTGACCACCCATGAAGCGTGCCACGAACTCGCTGGCGGGCCGGTTGTAGACCGTGTGGGGCGGACCCACCTGCTCGATGCGGCCGTGGTTCATCACCACCATGGTGTCGGCCAGGGCCATGGCCTCTTCCTGCGAGTGGGTGACGTGGATGAAAGTCAGGCCGAGCTCTTTCTGCCAGTGACGCAGCTCGGCGCGCATCTGGATGCGCAGGAAGGGGTCGAGCGCGGAGAGGGGCTCGTCGAGCAGCAACACGCGCGGCTGGGTGATCAGCGCGCGGGCGAGCGCCACGCGCTGCTGCTGCCCGCCAGAAAGTTCGCCCGGTTTGCGTTGCGCCAGGTGGCCCATGGCCACGCGCTCCAGCAAGTCCTGCGCCTGTTTCAGCCGCGTGGTTTTGTCCACGCCCTTCATCTTCAGGCTGAAGGCCACGTTGTCCAGCGCCGAGAGGTGCGGGAACAGCGCGAAGCTCTGGAACATCATGGCCGTGCCGCGCGCGGCGGCGGGCAGGCTGGTGATGTTGCGGTTCTCCAGCAGGATGTCGCCGCTGGTGGTGCTTTCGTGGCCGGCGATCATGCGCAGCGTGGTGCTCTTGCCGCAGCCCGAGGGGCCGAGCAGGCAGCAGTAGCTTTTGGGCGCGATGCGCAGATCGATGCTGTCCACCGCCACGCTGCCCTGGGCGTAGCGCTTGGTGAGTGCAATGAGTTCGATGGCGGCAGGCTGGGGTGTGTGGTCATCCATGTCTGCCGTATTGCATCAACCGTGCCAGCTGTTTTGTATGCAATGTGCACCAGATTGCATACAAAACAGCACAGACTTTGTGCGCAAAGTGGTCTGGGGGTGGGGCGGATGGCCGTCGCGGTGCGTATGCACCGGTGTGAAGCGCACCACGCTGCGGCGATGCGGCCTGCCGGTGCGCACCGCTCTGGACGGATAATCCGCCCATGCACATCCGGTTCACCAAAATGCAGGGCGCGGGCAACGATTTCGTCGTGCTCGACGAGACGCGCGCTCGCCTGGGGCTCAGCCATGCGCAGTACCGCTGGCTGGCCGATCGCCACTTCGGCGTCGGCGCCGACCAGATCCTGAGCGTGCGGCCCTCGCCCGGGCCCGGGCTGGACTTTGAATACGTGATCCACAACGCCGACGGCGGCGAGGTCGAACATTGCGGCAACGGGGCGCGCTGCTTCGTGCGCTACGTGCACGACAAGGGCCTGACCACCGCCAACCCGGTGCGGGTGAAAGTGAAGCACGGCGAGATCAGCCTGGCGCTGAACGATGACGGCCGCGTCACGGTCGACATGGGTGCGCCGGTGTTTGCGCTGGAGCGCGTGCCGTTCGACGCGAGCGGCCTCGTCTCAACGACGACGGGCAATGTCGAGCGCTGGCCGCTGGCCTTGCCCGGTGGCGGCGAGGCGCTGGTGTGTGTGCTGTCCATGGGCAACCCGCACGCGGTGCAGCTGGTGGACAACGTGGACACCGCGCCGGTGCTCAGCCAGGGGCCGCTGATCGAGCTGCATGCCCGCTTCCCGGCCCGCGTGAACGCGGGTTTCCTGCAGATCGTCAACCGCGGCCAGGTGCGCTTGCGCGTGTTTGAGCGCGGCGCGGGCGAGACGCTGGCCTGCGGCACCGGGGCCTGCGCCGCTGTCGTGGCCGGCATCCGCCTGGGCCTGCTGGATTCGATCGTCGACGTGCAGACGCACGGCGGCGTGCTCACCATTCAATGGCAGGACACCCCGGCGCACGACGCCCCAGTGTTCATGACCGGCCCCGCCACCACTGTCTTCGAAGGCGAGATCGACGTACCCGATCTCGCCTGAACCTCAGCGAACCGAACCACCATGACCCATCAGTCCATCCCCCCGATCACCGAAGACGACATCGCCAACTACTTGGCCAACACGCCGGATTTCTTCGAGCGCCATGCCGATGTGCTGGGAACGGTGCAGCTCACCAGTCCGCACGGCAAGCGCGCCGTCAGCCTGCAGGAGCGGCAGGCCGAGATGCTGCGCGAGAAGATCAAGGGGCTTGAACTCAAGGCCGCTGAAATGATCCGCCACGGCCAGGAAAACACGACCATTGCCGACAAGCTGCAGCGCTGGACGCGCGAGCTCTTGCTCACGCGCCTGGCCAGCGACCTGCCCGCCGTTGCGGCGCGTGGCATTGCCGACCAGTTCCTGGTGCCGCAGGTGGCCATCAAGGTCTGGGGGGTTGCGCCCGAGTTCGCGGCCGAGCCTTATGCCCAGGGCGCCAGCGAAGACGTGATGGCGTTCGCCTCGTCGCTCACGTTGCCTTACTGCGGCACCAACCCGGGGCTGGAGGCCGCGCAATGGCTGGGCGACCCGGCGGCCGCGGCCTCGCTGGCCTTGATTCCTCTGCGCGCCGGGATCGCGCCCCAGGCCTTTGGCCTGCTGGTGCTGGCCTCGTCGGACGCCCTGCGTTTTTCGGCCGACATGGGCACCGATTTCCTGGAGCGCATTGGTGAGCTCACCAGCGCAGCGCTCTCGCGCCTGCGCCCGGTGGTCCCGGCCGCCACGGCCTGAGGACATGACCCGCACGCTGCTCACTTCGTGTCGTGCGCTGCCCCCCGGGGGCGCTGGCCTGCCTTGGGGCGGACCGGCGGCGGTCCGATCCCACACATGAACGCCACCACCAGCGACGACGACGCCGCTCTGGTGCGGGCCTATCTGACCCATGTGCGGGTGGAAAAGCGCCTCGCGGAGCGCACGTTGGCGCTCTACACCCTCGATCTGGAAAAACTGGTGCAGCAGGCGCAGACCACCGGCGTGGCGTTGCGCCAGGTGCAGAACGCCCACATCCGCCGTTGGGTCGCGCAGATGCACAGTGGCGGGCGCAGCGCGCGCGGCATCGCACTCATCCTCTCGGGCTGGCGCGGTCTCTACGTCTGGCTCGGTCGCCAGGGGCTGATCGACCACAACCCGGTGCAGGACGTGCGTGCCCCCAAGGCCGGCAAACCGCTGCCCAAGGCGCTGGGCGTGGACGAATCGGTGCAACTGGCCTCGCACGTGGAAGAGGCCGACGACCCGCGATTGGAAGCGCGTGACCGCTGCATCACTGAGCTGCTTTACGGCTGCGGTCTGCGCATCGGTGAGCTGGTGGGGCTGGACGCGACCGCCAGCGGCAGCGCACGCGGCTGGATCGACGCACAAGCCGGTGAGGCGCACGTGCTGGGCAAGGGTTCCAAGCGCCGCAGTGTGCCGGTGGGCCGCGCCGCGCTGGCCGCGCTGGATCAGTGGATGGCCTTGCGCGGCGACTGGGCGAAGGACGACCCGGCGCTGTTCATCGGCAGCCGCGGCCAGCGCCTCACGCCGCAACACATCCGCGTGCGGCTCAAACGCCGCTCGATGCTGGCGGGCCTGGCAACGCCGGTGCACCCGCACATGCTGCGCCATTCGTTTGCCAGCCACGTGCTGCAGTCCAGCGGTGACCTGCGCGCGGTGCAGGAGCTGCTGGGGCATGCCAGCATCAGCACCACGCAGGTATACACCCGGCTCGATTTCCAGCACCTGGCGCAGGTGTACGACGCAGCCCACCCGCGGGCACAGGCGCGTGCCGGGGATGCGGGCGGCGATGGCCCGGCCCGCCCGCCCGCGGTGGAGGTGGCGCCGGCGCGCAAGCCCGGGCGCTGACCGGCCAGCAGCACCGGACCAGGATGCCCGGGTGATGGGGCCGGGTTATCCCTGTAGGATTTGCCGGCCCAGCCCCGACAATCGCTCCATAAGCAATTGCTTCTTAATCCTTGGAGACCACCATGCTCAAGTTCCTCATTGCCCTCAAGTCGCTGCTGCTCGCGGGACTCATGGCCACCTCGCTGTCGGCGCAGGCGGCCGACGACGTCATCAAGACCGTCTACCACATGAGCGAAGGCATTCCCCAGGCCTCGCGCGCCATCAACAACATCCGCAACCACCTGGCGGCCGACCCCAAGGCCAAGATCGTGGTCGTGACCCATGGTCTGGGCATCGACTTCCTGCTCGACGGCGCCACCAACCAGATGGAGCAGCCCTTTTCCGGCGCCATCGGCGAACTGGCGGCCAAGGGTGTGGAGTTCCGCGTCTGCAACAACACCCTGGTCTCGCGCAAGATCGACCCGGCCCGGGTGGCGATGGAAGCCAAGATCGTGCCGTCGGGTGTGGCCGAGGTGGCCCGGCTGCAGGCCCGCGAAGGTTTTGTCTATCTGCGGCCTTGAACTGACCCACCCCCGCGCCGCGCCCAGCGACGCGTCACCCCCTCAAGGGGGCGGTACTGGCCGTCCGGCAAAGCCGGCCCGACGGTGCCCTGGAACGAACTTCCCCTTCGCACAAGCGTAGCCTCTCCGGCGCGCGGTGACTTCATTCGAGGATGCGGTGGAACCGGCTTAGCCGGGCCACTCGCATCGCCCCCTGGGGGGTGACGCCGAAGGCGGCGCGGGGGGAGACAATATCCAGATGAAAATCATTCGACTCAAGCCCGGCAAAGAACGCTCGCTGCAACGGCGCCACCCTTGGGTGTTTGATGGAGCCGTCGCCCGCGGTGGCGGCGATGCCGGGGAGACCGTGCGCGTTGAGAGCCACGAGGGGCAGTTCCTGGCCTGGGGTGCGTTCTCGCCGAACTCGCGCATCCGTGTGCGCGCCTGGAGCTTTGACGAGGCGCAACGCATCGACGCCGCTTTTTTCAGCGACACGCTCGCGCGGGCCATCGCCCTGCGCACGCGTCTGGGAATCCAGAGCAACGGCATCCGGCTGGTGCACGGCGAGTCCGACGGCCTTCCGGGACTGATCGTGGATCGCTACGGCGACACGCTGGTGGCGCAGTTCACCGCTTGCGGTGTGGAGCGCTGGAAGGCGGTCATCGCCGACGCGCTGATCGAACTTACCGGCTGTCCGCGCCTGTACGAACGCTCCGACACCAGCAGCCGCAAGCTCGAAGGCCTGCCTGAAGCCACCGGCTGGCTGCGTGGCAACGGTGAGACGGCGTTTGAGCTGCAGGAACACGGCTGGCGCCTGGGCCTGGACATCGCTCAGGGCCACAAGACCGGCTATTACCTCGACCAGCGCGACAGCCGCCTGGCACTGTACGAATACACGAAACGCCTGGGCTTTTCCCAGGTGCTCAACTGCTTCAGCTACACCGGTGGCTTCAGCGTGGCTGCGCTGGCGGGCGGGGCAGGGCACGTGACCAGCATCGACTCGTCTGGCCCGGCGCTGGAGCAGGCGCGCGCCAACCTGCTGCTGAACGGTCTGGACCCGGCACAGGCGAGCTTCATGGACGCCGACGTCAACACCTCGCTGCGCCAGTTCGTGGCCGAGGGCCGCACGTTCGACGCCATCGTGCTCGATCCACCCAAGTTCGCACCCACGGCGGCCCACGCCGAGCGTGCGGCCCGAGCCTACAAAGACCTCAACCGCCAGGCGTTCAAGCTGCTCACACCCGGAGGCGTGCTGTTCACCTTTTCCTGCTCGGGCGGCATCGGCGTGGAACTGTTCCACAAGATTGTGGCCTCGGCCGGTCTGGACGCAGGCGTGGACGGTGCCATCCTGCAGCGCCTGGGCGGGGCTTGTGACCACCCGATGACGATCAACTTCCCCGAAGGCGAATACCTCAAGGGCTTGGTGGTGATGAAAAAGGCGTAGAACCAACAGGTCGCATACACTCCCTCGCTGTCGCGTTCCCGTTCCCCCGTTGCAGGAGTTTTTCCCGCCATGTCCCTGATCCCCGCCACCATCCTCACCGGCTTCCTTGGCTCAGGCAAAACCACGCTGCTCAAGCGCGTGCTGACCGAGGCGCACGGGCAGAAGATCGCGGTGATCGAGAACGAGTTCGGCGAAGAAAACATCGACAACGAGATCCTGGTCGCCGACACGCAGGAAAACATCATCCAGATGAGCAACGGCTGCATCTGCTGCACCATCCGCGACGACCTGCGCGCGACGCTGCAGGACCTGGCCGAGAAAAAACGCAAGGGCGAACTGCAGTTCGACCGTGTCGTGATCGAGACCACCGGCCTGGCCGATCCCGGCCCGGTGGCACAGACCTTCTTCATGGATGACGAGGTCGCCGAGCAGTACCTGCTCGACTCCATCCTGACCCTGGTGGATGCCAAACACGCCGCCCAGCAGCTCAACGACCGCCAGGAAGCGCGCCGTCAGGTGGGCTTTGCCGACCAGATCTTCATCAGCAAGGCCGATCTGGTGGACGCCGACGAGCTGGCCGCCCTGACCCACCGCCTCAAGCACATGAACCCACGTGCGCCCATGCGCCCGGTGCATTTCGGCGAGGTGGCGCTGAAGGAAGTGTTCGACCTGCGCGGTTTCAACCTCAACGCCAAGCTCGACATCGATCCGGATTTCCTCAAGGTCGAGGACGAGCACGACCATGGGCATGAGCACCACGATCACGAACATGGCGAAGCCTGTGACCATCCCTCGCACCAGCGCGGCCACGAGGGCCACGGTCACCACCACCATCACGACGACGATGTGAAGAGCTTCGTTTACCGAGCCACCCGGCCCTTCAATCCGGCCAAGCTGGAAGATTTCCTGGGCGCCATCGTGCAGGTGTACGGTCCGCGCATGCTGCGCTACAAGGGTGTTCTCGACATGCAGGGCACCGACCGAAAGGTGATCTTCCAGGGCGTGCACCAGCTCATGGGCAGTGATCTCGGCCCGGCCTGGGCCGAGGGCGAGCCGCGGGTGAGCAAGATGGTGTTCATCGGGCTCGATCTGCCGCGCGACATTCTGGTTCAGGGGCTGGACCAGTCGCTGGTGTGAGCCGGGGATCGCCCGTTTCCACCCCCAGAATCCGACCTGAACGTGCTGTTTGTCTCGCTTCTCCAACGCCTTGGCTTCCGATCGGATGCCAGGTCAGTGCCCACTACGCCGTCATCGTTACAATCGCGCCCCAAGTCGGGTGCCCAGCGTCCGGCCAGGTCTGCTTCAAGTCTGCGGGCCGTTCGCAGTCCGGAGGCGGACCGCAAACGGGGTATAACAACAAAGCAGCCGGCGCAGCCGGCGTGTGATGACGCGCCGCGTACGCCGGTTGGCGGCAGCGCACAGCCCCATGACCAGGCATTGACAGGCACTGAGAGGAGACACCTTGTGAAAGCCCCGGCTACCAGGACAGCGAAAACCACCCCAACCGCGACCAAGGCGGCCAAGGGGCAGGTATCGCCAGTGTCGACCCAGAAGAAGCCAGCCGTGCCATCAAAACCCGTGCCGAAAGCGCCCGCCAAGGCCGTGACCAAAACCCCCACCAAAACCGCTGCGAAGTCAGGGCGTGCGCCTTCGGTGGTCAGCAAGCCGGTCGCCAAGAAGGCTGCGCCCGTCAAGAAGGCGCCTGCTGCCAAAACGGTGAGCAAAGCTGCTCCCAAGGCCGTGGACGCCCGCGCGAGCGCGGCAGCCAAGACAGCCGTGGCGGCGAAAACGCCGACCAAGGTGGCGCCGACTGCGAAAGTCCGGTCAGAAACCAAGGCGGTCGCCACCTCCGCGGCAACCGTCCCATCCAGCAAGCCCACCCGGGCCGTCGCCAAGGTGGCGTCGGCGCCTGTTGCCAAGCGCCCCCCTCCCGCTCCCGCGCCTGTTGTGGTCGAATCAACGCCTCGCCCTCTGGGCAAGCGCGCGGCCAAAAAGGTGATGATGGAGCAGATGACGCAGGCCGCGGTGGTTCCCACCCACGCACCCGATGCCGTCAAGGCGACCTTCTCCACCATGAACGAACGCGTAATGACCCCTCCCGTGCCATCCTCCATCCAGAAAGACCCCAAGCGGGTCAACAACTGGAAGAACCTGCCGGTTGAGCAGTTGACCGACCCGGACGTGCAGGCCATGCCCGACGACGAGTACATGAACGAGGTGCAGCTGGCGTTCTTCCGTCGCAAGCTGTCGCTCCTGAAGGCCGACATGCTGGCCAACGCCGGCGAAACCACCGAACACCTGCGGGAAGACACCGTGGTCGTTCCCGACCCGGCGGACCGCGCCACCATTGAGGAAGAACACGCGCTGGAACTTCGGACCCGTGACCGCGAACGAAAGCTGCTCAAGAAGATCGAGCAGGCGATTGCCCGCATCGACGCGGGCGACTATGGCTATTGCGAAGAAACCGGTGAAGCCATCGGCGTGGCACGGCTGATGGCCCGCCCCACCGCCAGCCTGTCGCTCGAAGCCCAGCAGCGCCGCGAACTCAAGCAGAAGATGTTCGGGGATTGACCCCCGGTCCGGAAACACGACACCCACCACAATCCCTCGGCGCTGAGCTTTCATGTCCAAGGACGACTCCAACGGCGGCTTCCTGTCCAAGGTGGTGAAGTTCGTTCGCCATCCGACCACGAGCTGGTCGGATCTGGACACCCGCAGTGTGGACCGCGAGAGTGAGTACAGCAAAGCGGCCCTGAAGGAGATGATCGAGCGCAAGCGGCGCAACGACTTCGTGCGCAAGCGCGAGTTCGACATGCTGCGCAAGATCCGCAGCCGGGAAGGTCCCGGTGACGGCGGGCAGGGTGTGCGTCCCTCGTTCTTCCAGAGCAGTCTGCCGTCCAAACCGGACGACAGGGCGATGACGCTCAAGAAGATCGACGAGATCGAGGCCCAGATGTCGATGCAATGGTGGAAAACCAAGGGGCCTGACTCCCTGACCACCAGCTCCAGCCTGAATTCGGGCGCGCACAGCACCGGGGGCACACCGCTTGATCGCAAGGGCGCTTCCAAGAAATCCGAAGCTTCGGTCGACCCTCAGGCCCGGCGTCGCGCTGCGCAGTACAACGAGACCGAAGCCTCTCCCCTGGTTGATCCGGCCACGACTTCACCGGCACCACCACCGCCCCCCGCACCCGGCGCGGGCAGCACGACGGCCACGCGCACCGGACAGGCGCCTCGGCAGGACAGTGTGCCATCGGAGAACGCGCCAACGCCCGCGCCCGCGCCAGCCGCCGCGCGCACCGGCCTGATGGCACCCACGCAGCGTGGCGAGCTGGGTGGATCGGGCCCGGCCTTTTCCGCGTCGCACTTTTTTGCGCTGGACGTTCACGAAATCGCTCAGGATCCGGAGGTGGAAGAAGCCGCCATCCGTTTCGCCAACGGTGACGATGCCGGGGCCGAACAAGGCTTGCTGGACACCCTGGGCGGGGCCCAGGGTGGCGAAGACCGCCTCGACAACTGGCTGGCCCTGTTCGACCTTTACCGGGCCACAGGCCAACTGGCGCCGTTCGAGAGCCAGGCACTGGATTTCGTGAACCGTTTTGGCCGTTCGGCGCCGCAGTGGGAGGACATGCTTGGGGCGGTGTCTGCCATGACCGGCAAGGCCTACAAACCGTCGGTGACCAATGGCCGCGCGGTCTGGGCGAGCGAGCCCGAACTCGATGCGCACGCGGTGGGCACCTTGCAGAACGTGCTGTTGCGGGCCAACCAGCCCTGGGTGCTGGATTGGGAGCCGCTGGAAGCCATCGATGTCAAGGCCGCCCGTGCGCTGCTGGGCATCTTCACCCTGTGGGGTGATCAGGACGTGGAGCTGTGCTTCATGGGGTCGAGCACGCTGCGCGATCTGCTCAAGTCCATGACGCCCTCAGGCCGGCGCGATGTGGAGCAGCTCTGGTGGGAGTTGCGCATGGCCGTGTTGCGGGTCATGAACCGGCCGGACGAATTCGAGTTGACCGCGCTGGACTTCTGCGTCACCTACGAGGTGTCTCCGCCAGGGTGGGAGATGCCGCGCTGCCATTTCCGTGCGTTGTCGGGCGGATCTCCGGAGAACGGCTCGTCCGTGCTGGGTGAAGTGGTGCTGGAACAGGTGCCGTCGGTGTTCCCGGGCGACTCCGTGATGGAGAGCCTCAGCTCCGGGTTGAATCAGCTCGGTCTGGTGGAGCTGTCGGGCGAGATCCGGGGCGATCCCCAGGCCACACTGGAAACCCTGGAGCAACGCTTGCAGGGCGCCGATGTGCTGATCATTTCCTGTCGCAACCTGATCCGTGTGGATTTTTCCGCAGCAGGCACCTTGCTCAACTGGGTCTCGGGCCACCATGCCGAAGGCCGCATGATCCAGTTCGTGGACGCGCACCGCCTGGTGTCCGCCTTTTTTCACGTCATCGGTATCACCGAATACGCCAAAGTGGTGGTGCGGAACGACTGACCCCCAAGGTCTGACCCACCCCCGCCGCGCTGCGCGCGACCCCCTCAAGGGGACGGCACTGGCGGCCCGGCGGAGCCGGTTCCGCGGTGCCCTTGGAAAGACACCCCCTCGATCTGCCACCGGGCTTGTGAACCTTCTGGGCATCCCCATCTCTTTATCCTATGGAATCATTTCACGGAACCACCATCGTCTGCGTGCGGCGCGAGACGCCCGAAGGTGTGCAGGTCGCCATCGGCGGTGATGGGCAGGTCACCCTGGGCCACATCGTCGTCAAGGGCACGGCGCGCAAGGTGCGCAAGCTCTACCACGACAAGGTCTTGGCCGGATTTGCCGGTGCCACGGCGGACGCATTCACCCTGTTTGAGCGTTTTGAGGCCAAGCTCGAAAAACACCAGGGTCACCTGGTGCGCGCGGCCATCGAATTGACCCGCGACTGGCGTACCGACCGCGTGTTGCGCCGTCTGGAAGCCATGCTGGCCGTGGCCGACCACAGCGCCGCGCTGATCATCACTGGCAATGGCGACGTGCTGGAACCCGAACACGGCGTTGTTGCCATCGGTTCTGGGGGCGCCTACGCCCAGGCCGCTGCCCGTGCCCTGACGCAGCACACGGCCCTGAGTGCCGAAGAGGTGGTGCGGCAGTCGCTTGCCATCGCGGGCGAGATCTGCATCTACACCAACATGAACCACACGATCGAAACCCTGGATTGAGCGAACGCATGTCTTCTATGACCCCCCAGGAGATCGTCTCCGAACTCGACCGCTTCATCATCGGGCAAAAGGGTGCCAAGCGCGCCGTGGCCATCGCGTTGCGCAACCGCTGGCGCCGGCAGCAGGTGGACGAGAAGCTGCGGCCTGAGATCACGCCCAAGAACATCCTGATGATCGGCCCCACTGGTGTCGGCAAGACCGAGATCGCGCGCCGGCTGGCCCGCCTCGCCGATGCGCCCTTCATCAAGGTCGAAGCCACCAAGTTCACCGAGGTGGGCTATGTGGGCAAGGACGTGGATGCCATCATCCGCGACTTGGCCGAGATCGCCGTCAAGCAGACGCGCGAAGTCGAGATGCGCAGCCAGCGCGTGCGTGCCGAAGACGCGGCCGAGGAGCGCATCCTCGATGCCTTGTTGCCGCCACCGCGCAGCACCGGCGCCGAGCCGGTGGCCGTTCCCGAGAGCACCGCACGGCAGAGCTTCCGCAAGAAACTGCGAGAAGGTCAGCTCGATGACCGGGAGATCGAGATCGAGCTGGCGGAGCCTCGCCCCACGATGGAAATCATGGGTCCCGCCGGCATGGAAGACATGGCCGAGCAGTTGCGCGGCATGTTCAGCCAGATGGGGCAGGACAAGCGCCGCTCGCGCAAACTCAAGATCGCCGAAGCGATGAAGCTCCTGGTGGACGAAGAAGCGGGCAAGCTGGTCAACGAAGAAGAGATCAAGGTGCGCGCTCTGCACAACGCCGAGCAGAACGGCATCGTCTTCATCGACGAGATCGACAAGGTGACCTCGCGCAGCGATACGGGTGGCGCCGAGGTGTCGCGCCAGGGCGTGCAGCGCGACCTGCTGCCGCTGGTGGAGGGCACGACCGTGTCCACCAAATACGGCATGGTCAAGACTGATCACATCCTGTTCATCGCCAGCGGCGCGTTCCACCTGTCCAAGCCGAGCGACCTGATTCCCGAGCTGCAGGGGCGTTTTCCGATCCGGGTCGAACTGCAGTCGCTGTCGGTGGACGATTTTGAAGCCATCCTGACCCAGACCCATGCCTCGCTGGTGCGCCAGTACCAGGCCCTGCTGGCCACCGAGGGCGTGACGCTGGAGTTCACGCCCGAAGGCATCCGCCGCCTGGCGCAGATCGCCTGCGACGTGAACGAGCGCACCGAGAACATCGGCGCGCGCCGTCTGGCCACGGTGATGGAGCACCTGCTGGACGAAGTGAGTTTTGGTGCCACCGGGCTGCAGGGGCAGACGGTCCAGGTGGATGCGGCCTACGTGGATGGTCGCCTGGGCGAGCTCAGCCGCAATGAGGACTTGTCCCGCTACATCCTCTGATACGGTTTCGCCTTGCCGTGCTGCAGCACTGTCTGCGGCTCCCGCCTGGTTCTACGCTTGAATGCAAAACCGTATGAGGTCCACGGACCCCGCGAAACCGTGTTCGCCCGCCCGGCGACCGCGGTTTTTGTCTTGTGGGCGGTGAGCGCCCGACCAACGGCGCCGGGCCTGCCTCACGCCGCCCATTCCGTCCGTCGGGAATCCCTGGGTGTAACAGGGCTTTCAAGCATCACATGCAGAGGCGCTCGTAAGTGCTTGCTTTTGCTGCATTTTTGAGCAATAAATGCTTCAAAATGTGTTCTAAGTGCTTGATTTTATTGGAGAAATTTTTCAGCCGCCGGCTTGCATGCGCTTGAATTCCTGATAAAGTGGAAAAAAGTGCAATTAAGTGGTGAAAAGTGTTTTTCAAGGGCTGATCACGGTGTTCCAGGGTGCTTCCTCTCTCAGTCTCGATGCCAAGGGTCGGCTCTCCATGCCGACCCGGCACCGTGACGCCCTGGGCACGGCCGCCGGTCAACTCACGATCACCAAGCACCCACACGGTTGCCTGATGGTATTCCCTCGCGACGAGTGGGAAAAGTTCCGTGCCCGCATCGCCGCCTTGCCCATGGATGCGCAATGGTGGCGGCGCATTTTCCTGGGCAACGCGATGGACGTCGAGATGGACGCGTCGGGTCGCGTGCTGGTTTCGCCCGAACTGCGTGCCGCCGCCGGCATTGCCAAAGACGCCGTGTTGCTGGGCATGGGTTCCTACCTGGAACTGTGGGATGCCCCGACCTACGCCGCCAAGGAGGCCGAAGCGATGCAGGCCGAGATGCCCGATGTGCTCAAGGATTTCTCGTTCTGAGGCCCCATGGTTCAAGACGCATGGCAACACCAGACGGTTCTGCTGCACGAGGCTGTCGACGCCTTGGGCATCCAGCCGGACGGCCACTATGTCGACGCCACGTTCGGGCGGGGTGGGCACTCGCGCCTGATCCTGGAGAAGCTGTCAGCGAGCGGGCGCCTCACGGCGTTCGACAAGGACCCGCAAGCCGTGGCGGCTGCGCAGGAACTGGCGGCCAGCGATGGCCGCTTTTCCATCCGGCACCAGGGTTTCTGCCATCTGGGCGAACTGGGGGCCAGCACGGCGGACGGGGTGCTGATGGATCTGGGCGTGAGTTCGCCCCAGATCGACGACCCCGAAAGGGGTTTTTCTTTTCGTCACGATGGACCTCTGGACATGCGCATGGACACCACGCGCGGCCAGAGCGTGGCGCAGTGGCTGGAAACGGCCGAAGTCTCCACCCTCGCGGAGGTGATACGTGAATATGGCGAAGAACGGTTTGCTCAACAGGTTGCAAAGGCGATTGATCGTCGCCGACAGGAACGGGGCCCTCTTCGAACCACCCGCGAGCTGGCCGAAGTCGTGGCTGGCGCGGTCAAAACCCGCGAGCCGGGCAAGGACCCTGCAACGCGCACATTTCAGGCTTTTCGGATTTTCATCAACGCCGAGCTTGAAGAGCTGCAACAAGCGCTAGAGGCCAGCCTGCATGTCTTGCGTCCCGGAGGTCAACTGGTGGTGATCAGCTTCCATTCGCTGGAAGACCGCATGGTCAAGCAGTTCATGGCGCGCCGCTCGCGCGCCGTGGTGGACCGCCGCGTGCCCTTCGCCGAGCCGGCCGAGATGCAGCTGGTCCGGGTGCGCCGCGTGATGCCTTCGGCCGCCGAAGTGCAGGGCAACCCGCGTTCGCGCAGCGCCGTGATGCGCGTGGCCGAACGCACGGAGGCGCCGGCATGATCCGCCTGAACCTGATGCTGCTGGCCGCGGTGATGGTGAGCGCCTTTTATCTGGTGCACACCCAGTACGAGTTTCGCCGGCTCTACACCGCGGTGGACCGCGCCCAGTCGCAGTCGCGCAGGCTCGAAGCCGACCACGAACAGCTGCGTGTGCAGAAGCAGGCGCAGGCCACCTCGGCGCGCGTGCAGCAGATCGCCACACGGCAGCTGAAGATGCGGCCGGTCAACCCCGGCATCACGGAGTACGTGAGCTTGCATGAGGCCCCCGCGGTCGCGGCAGGGCAGGAGGGTCGCCCATGAGCCCGCGCGGCAGCCGCAGCATCAACTACAGCGCCAGTCCCCTGCTGGCGAGCAAGACGCCGGTCTGGCGCAGCAAGTTCATCGTCGCGGCGCTGGCTTTGGCGTTCGTCGGCCTGGGGGCTCGCGCGGCGTATGTGCAGGTGTTCGGCAACGACTTTTTCCAGCGCCAGGGCGAGGTGCGGTTCGCGCGCACACTGGAACTGCCGGCCAACCGGGGCCGCGTGCTCGATCGCAACGGCCTGATCCTGGCGACCAGCGTGGTGGCGCAGAGCCTCTGGGCCATTCCCGAGGATGTGGACAAGGCCGACCCGAAGCTCAAGACCCTGGCCAAGCTGCTGGGTCTGCCCTTTTCCGAGCTGAAGAAAAAACTGGCCAACGAGGACAAGACTTTTGTCTGGGTCCAGCGCCAGGTGGACGAGCCCCTGGCCAAGGAAATCGCCGCGCTGGGCATCAAAGGCATTTACCAGACCCGCGAATACAAGCGCCAGTACCCCGAAGGCGAGGCCGCGGCCCACGTGGTGGGTTTCACCAACGTGGAAGACCGGGGGCAGGAGGGCGTGGAGCTGGCCTTCAACAAGCAGCTGTCGGGCCGCAACGGTTCGCGCCGGGTGATCAAGGACCGTCTGGGCCGCGTGGTCGAGGACGTGCGCGATGTGGTGCCGCCGGTGGACGGTCCCGACCTGCAGCTCTCCATCGACAGCAAGGTGCAGTATTTCGCCTACCAGAAGCTGCGTGACGCGGTGCTCGCGCACAAGGCCAAGGCCGGCAGCGTGGTGGTGCTGGACACCCAGACCGGTGAAATCCTGGCACTGGCGAACTACCCGAGCTACGACCCGAACCGGCGCGCCAAGCTCAGCGGCGAACAGTTGCGCAACCGCGTGCTGACCGACAGCTTTGAACCCGGCTCCACGATGAAGCCTTTCATCGCCGCGTTGGCGCTGGACAAGGGGCTGGTCCGGCCGGAGACCCAGATACAGACCGCGCCCGGCCGCATCATGATCGGTGGCTCCAGCATCGGCGACGCCCACCCGCACGGCATCCTGACGGTCAACGAGATCATCCAGAAATCGAGCAATGTGGGCACGGTCAAGATGGCCATGCAGATGCATCCGCGCGAGATGTGGGAAATTTTTGCCCAGGCGGGTTTCGGCCAGAAACCCCATGTGCCTTTCCCTGGGGCGGTGAGTGGACGCCTGCGCCCTTACAAGACCTGGCGCCCGATCGAGCAGGCGACCATGAGCTACGGCTACGGGCTCTCGGTGTCGTTGTTCCAGCTGGCGCAGGCCTACACCATCTTCTCGCGCGATGGCGAGCTGATCCCGGTCACGCTGCTCAAGGCAGAAACGCCTGCGACGGGCGTGCGGGTCTTCAGCGAGAAAAACGCGATCGCGGTGCGCAAGATGCTGGGCATGGCCACCAGCCCCGGCGGCACGGCCACCCAGGCGCAGACCATGGGGTATTCGGTCGGTGGCAAGACCGGCACGGCCCACAAGCAGGAAGGCAAGGGCTATGCGGCCAAGAAGTACCGCAGCTTCTTTGTCGGCCTGGCGCCTGTGGAAGCGCCTCGCATCGTGGTGGCGGTGATGGTGGACGAACCCAGCAACGGTCAGTACTACGGCGGCCTGGTGGCCGCCCCGGTGTTCAGCGAAACCGTGCAGCAGACCCTGCGCATCCTGGGCGTGCAGCCCGACATGAACGTGAAGCCGCAGATCGTGACCGAGATCGTGGAGGAGTCGTTCTGATGCAGACGATCCAGCATCCCCAGGCCGTGGCCGGTTGGCTGCGCGAGCGCGTGCGCGGTCATCTGGATTGCGACAGCCGTCGTGTGCAGCCGGGCGATGGCTTCGTGGCCTGGCCCGGTGCCGCCACCGACGGGCGCCGTTATGTGGCGGGGGCGCTGCAGGCGGGTGCGGCGGCGGTGCTGGTCGAGCGCGAAGGCGTGGAAGCCTTCGACTTCGATGACGAGCGTGTGGCGGCGGTGCCCGGGCTCAAGGCGCAGGCGGGTCCGATCGCGAGTGCGTTTTATGCCGAACCCAGCGCGGTGCTCGACGTGGTGGCTTTCACCGGCACCAACGGCAAGACCTCCAGCGCCTGGTGGATGGCCCAGCTGCTGTCGGCCGTGGGCCGGCCCTGCGCGGTGGTGGGTACCCTGGGCATTGGCCAGCCGCCGCTGGCGGGCGACGAGGGTCATGCCCTGGTGCCCACCGGCCTGACCACGCCCGACCCGGTGCTGCTGCAGGCGCGCCTGCGGGGCATGGTGGACGCGGGACTGAAAGCCTGCGCCATCGAAGCCTCGTCCATCGGCCTGATCGAGGGCCGCCTCAACGCGACCCAGATCCGCGTCGCGGTCTTCACCAATTTCACGCAGGACCACCTGGATTTCCACGGCAGCATGGCCGACTACTGGGCCGCCAAGGCCGCCCTGTTCGACTGGCCGGGCCTGGCCCATGCGGTGCTGAATCTCGACGATCCGCAGGGCGCCTCGCTGGCGTCCTTGCTGCGGCGCAGGGGTCTGGACCTCTGGACGGTGGGCATCGAGGCCTTGGGCGCTTCAAACGCCCCGCGGGTTTTCGCGCGCGACATTGGCTTCACCGACCACGGCATGCGCTTGACCGTGGGGGAGCGTGACGCAACGGGTGGTGAGATCGAATCCCACGGGTTGAGCCTGCCGCTGGTCGGGCTGTACAACGTGTCCAACCTGTTGGGTGTGCTGGCCTCGGCCCGCGCGCTCGGAGTGTCGCTGGCCGATGCGGTGCGCGCCTGTGACGCGCTCACGCCGGTGCCTGGCCGCATGGAGCAGGTGGCGGCCGCGGCGGGCCAGCCGCTGGTGCTGGTGGACTACGCCCACACGCCGGATGCGCTGGAAAAAGCCTTGCAGGCGTTGCAGCCGCTGGCGCAGCAACGCGGCGGGGCCCTCTGGGCGGTGGCGGGTTGCGGTGGCGACCGCGATGCCGGCAAGCGCCCGCTCATGGCCGCCGTGGCCGAGCGCGAGGCGCAACACGTGGTGTTGACCAGCGACAACCCCCGCACCGAAGACCCGCTGTTCATCCTGAAACAGATGGTGGCCGGACTGAGCGACCCCGCCCAAGCGCTGGTCGAAGCCGACCGGGCCGCGGCCATCACGCTGGCGGTGCAGCGCGCCGATGCGGGGGACGTGGTGCTGATCGCGGGCAAGGGCCACGAGGACTACCAGGACGTGATGGGTGTGAAAAAGCCGTTCTCCGATCTGGTGCAGGCGCGCGAGGCGCTTGCCCAGCGCGCCGCAGCGCCGGGAGCTTCCGCATGAAGAGCTTGAACCAGCTGATGCTGCAAATCGGTGGCGCCCGTGCCGTGGGAGCGCCCGATGCGGCCGTCCTGCGCGTGCACACCGACACCCGCAGCCTGCAGCCGGGCGACCTGTTTGTGGCCCTCAAAGGCGAGCGCTTCGATGCGCACGATTTCCTGCCACAGGCGCGCGCGGCCGGTGCCGTGGCCGCCATCGCTCACAGTGGCCTGGCGGCTGCCGGCCTGCCCGGCGTCGAGGTGCCCGATACGCGCCTGGCGCTGGGCGAGCTGGCTCGCCTGTGGCGCGAGCAGTTCAGCCTGCCGCTGATCGCCGTGACCGGCAGCAACGGCAAGACCACGGTGACGCAGATGGTCGCGGCCATCCTGCGTGCCGCGGCCGGCGACGCTGCCCACGCCACGCAAGGCAATCTGAACAACGACATCGGCGTGCCGCTCACGCTGCTGCGCCTGCGCGAGACGCACCGGCTGGCGGTGATCGAGCTGGGCATGAACCACCCGGGCGAAATCGCCTACCTGGCCGGGCTGACCCAGCCCACGGTGGCCCTGGTCAACAACGCCCAGCGCGAACACCAGGAGTTCATGGGCACGGTCGAAGCCGTGGCGCGCGAAAACGGGCAGGTGATCACGGCCCTGCGCAGCGGCGGTGCGGCCGTCTTCCCCAGCGACGACGAATACACCTGGGTCTGGCGCGAACTGGCCGCGGGGCAGCGCGTGCTGACCTTCAGCGACCGCGATGCGGCCGCCGATGTGCGCGCGCTCAGCGCCGACTGGTTGGACGGTGCCTGGGCCTTGCGCTTCACCACGCCGTCGGGCGAGCAGGCTTGCCGCCTGCGCATCGCCGGCCGGCACAACGTTCGCAACGCCCTGGCGGCGGCGGCCTGTGCGCTGGCGGCGGGTGTGTCGCTCGCGGACATCGGTCGCGGGCTGGATGCGTTCGAACCCGTGGGTGGCCGCTCGCGCGCGCTCTCGCTGGCGCTGCCGGACCGCCATGTCACCCTGATCGACGACACCTACAACGCCAACCCCGATTCCGTGGTCGCGGCCATTCAGGTGCTGGCCGAACTGCCCGGCCCGCGCCTGCTGGTGCTGGGCGACATGGGCGAGGTGGGTGAGCAGGGGCTCGCCTTTCATCTGGAAGTGCTGCGGCTGGCGCAGGCCAGTGGCATCGAGGCCGTGCACTGTGCGGGCGACTGGATGCAGCAGGCTGTTGCCGCCCTGAAGGCCGCCGGTGAAAACGCCCCCACCCACTGGAGCGACGTGCCCGCACTGGCCGTGCATGCGAGCGCCCTGGTCGCGGCCACGCCTGCGCCCGCGGTGCGCAGCGTGCTGGTGAAGGGCTCTCGATTCATGCGCATGGAGCGCGTGGTGCAGGACCTGTTGGCCCTGACCGCGCCCGCGCAACAAGAACAAAAGGATTCCACCCATGCTGCTTAGCCTGACCCAATGGCTGCAGAGCCTCGGACCCGAATTCGGGTTCCTGCGGGTCTTTCAGTACCTGACCTTCCGCGCCGTGATGGCCGCGCTCACCGCGCTCATCGTCGGTCTGGTGGCGGGTCCGTTTTTCATCCGCCGCCTCGCTGCACTCAAGATCGGTCAGCCGATCCGCGAATACGCGATGCAGAGCCACATCAGCAAGGGCGGCACGCCCACCATGGGTGGTGTGCTGATCCTGTTTGCAATCGCCCTGTCCACGCTGCTGTGGTTCGACTGGTCCAACCGCTTCACTTGGATCGTGCTGCTGGTGACGCTGGGCTTCGGCGCCATCGGCTGGGTGGACGACTGGCGCAAGGTCGTCCACAAGGACCCCGAGGGCATGCGCTCGCGCGAGAAGTATTTCTGGCAGTCGGTGATCGGTCTGGTGGCCGCGTTCTACCTGGCCTTCAGCGTGGCCGAAACCAGCAACCTGCGCGTGCTGCAGCTGTTCTTCAACTGGGTGGCCTCGGGCTTCACGCTCGAACTGCCGCCGCGCGCCGGCCTGATGGTTCCCTTCTTCAAGGAAGTGGCCTACCCGCTGGGTGTGTTCGGCTTCGTGGTCATGACCTACCTGGTGATCGTGGGGTCGAGCAACGCGGTGAACCTCACCGACGGACTGGACGGCCTGGCGATCATGCCGGTGGTGATGGTGGGATCGGCGCTCGGGGTGTTCGCCTACGTGACCGGCAGCGCCGTGTTCTCGCGCTACCTGCTGCTGCCGCACATTCCCGGGGCTGGCGAACTGCTGATTTTCTGCGCCGCCATGGCCGGTGCCGGTCTGGCCTTCCTGTGGTTCAACACCCACCCCGCGCAGGTCTTCATGGGCGACGTGGGCGCGCTCGCGCTGGGTGGCGCGCTGGGCACCATCGCCGTCATCGTGCGCCAGGAAATCGTGCTCGCCATCATGGGCGGCATCTTCGTGGTGGAGGCGCTGTCGGTGATGCTGCAGGTGAGCTATTTCAAATACACCAAGCGCCGCTTCGGCCAGGGTCGCCGCCTGTTCCAGATGGCGCCGCTGCACCACCACTTCGAGAAAAAGGGCTGGAAGGAGACGCAGGTCGTGGTCCGTTTCTGGATCATCACCATGCTGCTGTGCCTGGTGGGCCTCTCGACCCTGAAACTGCGATGAACCATCTGAAGGATCAACACGTTCTCATCCTGGGCCTGGGCATCTCCGGCCTGGCGATGGCGCGCTGGTGCGTGCGCCACGGGGCGGTGGTGACGGTGGCCGACACGCGCGAGAACCCGCCTTCGCTGGCTGCCTTGCGCGCCGAGTGTCCGCAGGCGGCTTTTGTCGCCGGCCCTTTTGACGACAGCCTGCTGGTGCGCCAGCCCTGGAGCGTGATCGCGCGCAGCCCCGGCCTGCCGCCCGAACAGCTGTCACCGGCACGCATCTGGGCGCAGCAGCACGGTGCCGCCTTCGTCGGCGAACTTGACCTGTTTGCGCAAGCCCTGCAGGACCTGTCGACGCGCGAGCGCCTGCCCTACAAGCCCCAGGTGCTGGCCATCACCGGCACCAACGGCAAGACCACCGTGACCTCGCTCACCGGCCTGCTGCTGCAGCGCTGTGGCCTGAACGTCGCCGTGGCCGGCAACATCGGCCCGGCGCTGCTGGATGTGCTGGGCGCGGCGCTGGACGCCGAGGCGCAGGCCGAGGCCGTCGAACGGGCGGAAGCCGAAGCGGCACAACAGGCCGAGCAGGACAGGCTGGACGCACAGCCCGCCGCCGAACCGTTGGCGCTGTCGCCTGCCGGGGACGTTTCTGAGCCAGCGCCCGTCGAAGAAGGTGCCCGGCCCGTGCTGGAAAACCAGGACGAACTGTTGCCCGCTGACTCAGAAGAGCCCTTGTCGGTTCCGGGCGAAGAGGACGACGCGCCGTTGATGCTGGTGCCACCGCCCATCGAACCGCCGGCGCCCCCGCACCTGCCCGTGGTCTGGGTGCTTGAACTCTCCAGCTTCCAGCTTGACGGCACCGCCGGGGGTGCCTGGGACAACGTGCCCACGGCAGCCACTGTGCTCAACTTCACCGAAGACCACCTGGACTGGCACGGTTCGTTGGCCGCCTATGCGCAGGCCAAGGCCGCGGTGTACGGCGCGCAGGCGCTGATGCTGCTGAACCGCGACGACGCCCAGGTCATGGCCATGAAGCCGGGCAACGTGACCGTGAAGGTCGGCGGCCGCAACCGCCAGCAGCCGGCCCGGCCTTACGCCACCTTCGGCCTGGAGTCGCCCACACGCCCCGGCGACTGGGGCATCGAGTCGGTCAACGGCATGACCTGGCTGGTGCGCGCGCTCGCGCTGGACGAAACCCGCAAACGGGGCCGTGCGGCGGACGAGGACGATGAGATCTACTTCCAGCGCCTGATGCCGGTGGACGCCCTGCGCATCCGTGGTCGCCACAACGCGGCCAACGCGCTGGCCGCGCTTGCGCTGGCCACCTCCACCGGTGCGCCGCTGGGTCCGATGCTGCACGGCCTGCGCGAGTACCGCGGCGAGCCGCACCGCGTGGAGCCGGTGGCCATCATCAACGGGGTCGAGTACTTCGACGACAGCAAGGGCACCAACGTGGGCGCGACGCTGGCCGCCATCAACGGCCTGGGTGCCGACCGGCGCCTGGTCGTGATCCTCGGGGGTGACGGCAAGGGTCAGGATTTTTCGCCTCTGGCTGCGCCACTGGCCCGCCACGCCCGCGCCGTGCTGCTGATCGGTCGCGACGCGGCGACCCTCCGTGGCCAGGTGGCGCAGGCCGTCGAGGAAGCTGGCATTCCCCTGCTGGACGCCAGCAGTCTGCCCGGGGCCGTCGCGCTGGCGGCGCAGCAGGCGTTGTCGGGCGATGCGGTGTTGCTGTCACCCGCCTGCGCCAGCCTAGACATGTTCAAGGACTACAAGCACCGCGCCGCGGTCTTCGTCGAGGCGGTGGCCGAGCTGGCCCATGAACAGGGCGTGGAACTGGAGGGCGGGCTGTGAGCCATCGCCTGCACAACACCTTGAGCAGCCTGCGCGCCGCCATGGGCGGACTGCTGCCGCGTCTGGTGGGCCTGGGCCCGGCGGGCGGCGATGGTCTGCCGGTGCGCCTGTCCAACCGCACTTACGCGGGCACGCGCCAGGGTCCAGTGCGTGAACTCGGGTTCGATCAGCCGCTGCTCTGGGTCGCGGTGGCGCTGATGGCCTGGGGGCTGGTGATGGTGTATTCGGCCTCGATCGCCTTGCCCGACAACCCGCGCTTCGCCAACTACGCGCACACGCACTTCGTGGTGCGCCACGGCTTCTCCATCCTCATCGGCCTCGTGACCGCGCTGATGGCGTTCCAGTTCCCGCTGCGCACCTGGGAAAAGCTCGCCCCCTGGCTGTTCGCCGTGGCGCTGCTGCTGCTGGTGCTGGTGCTGATCCCCGTCATCGGCAAGGGTGTGAACGGCGCCCGGCGCTGGATCCCGCTGGGCATCATGAATTTCCAGCCCTCCGAGCTGGCCAAGCTCGCGGTGCTGCTCTACGCCGCCGACTACATGGTGCGCAAGATGGAGGTCAAGGAGCGCTTCTTCCGCGCCGTGGCGCCGATGGCGGTGGCCGTGGGCGTGGTTGGCATGTTGCTGCTGGCCGAGCCCGACATGGGCGCCTTCATGGTGATCGTGGTGATCGCCATGGGCATCCTGTTCCTCGGCGGCGTCAACGCGCGCATGTTCTTCCTGATGGCGCTGGTGGTGGTGGGCGCGTTTGCGGTCATGGTCATGACCAGCGAGTTCCGGCGCCAGCGGGTGTTTGCCTACCTCGACCCCTGGAGCATGGAGCATGCGCTGGGCAAGGGTTACCAGCTCTCGCACTCGCTGATCGCCTTTGGGCGTGGCGAGATCTTTGGCGTCGGTCTGGGCGGCAGCGTCGAGAAGCTGCACTGGCTGCCCGAGGCCCACACCGACTTCCTGCTCGCGGTGATCGGCGAAGAGTTTGGCCTGATCGGGGTGTTGGTCGTGATCGGCCTGTTCCTCTGGCTCACGCGCCGCATCATGCACATCGGGCGCCAGGCCATCGCGCTCGACCAGGTGTTCGCCGGCCTCGTGGCGCAGGGCGTGGGCCTGTGGATGGGTTTCCAGGCCTTCATCAACATCGGCGTGAACCTTGGAGCCTTGCCGACCAAGGGACTGACCTTGCCGCTGATGAGCTACGGCGGGTCTGCCATCCTGCTCGAACTCACCGCCCTGGCCATCGTGCTGCGGGTGGACTATGAAAACCGCCAGCTCATGAAAGGTGGGCGGTCATGAGCGGCAAGCGGTTTCATAAAAATCGCCAGACAGGCGCGCAGCGGCTGGAGATGCGGAACGCATCGCTCATGAAAGGTGGGCGGTCATGAACAAGACCCCATGCGCCCTCATCATGGCCGGTGGCACCGGCGGCCACATCTTCCCCGGTCTGGCTGTGGCCGAAGCCCTGCGTGAGCGCGGCTGGCGCGTGCACTGGCTGGGCGCTCCCGGCAGCATGGAGAGCCGGCTGGTGCCGCCGCGCGGTTTCCCGCTGGAGCTGATCGATTTCGGCGGCGTGCGTGGCAAAGGTGTGAAAACGCTGTTCCTGCTGCCGCTGCGCCTGTTGCGCGCTTTCTGGCAGGCGCTGCAGGTGGTTCGCCGCGTCCAGCCCGACGTGCTGGTCGGCCTGGGCGGCTACATCACCTTCCCCGGCGGCATGATGGGCACGCTGCTCGGCAAGCCGCTGGTGCTGCACGAGCAGAACTCGGTGGCCGGCATGGCCAACAAGGTGCTCACCGGCATCGCCGACCGGGTGTTCACCGCTTTTCCCAACGTCTTCAAGAAAGCCGAATGGGTGGGCAACCCGCTGCGCGCCGAATTCCTGCGCCAGCCGGTGCCCGCCGAGCGATTTGCCGGCCGCAGCGGCCCGCTGCGCCTGCTGGTGGTGGGTGGAAGCCTGGGCGCCAAGGCCCTCAACGACACGGTGCCGCAGGCCCTCGCGCTCATTCCCTCGGCGCAGCGTCCGCAGGTCATTCACCAGAGCGGCGAAAAGCAGATCGAGGCGCTGCGTGCCAACTACACGGCCGCCGGTGTGCTGGCCGAACTCACGCCCTTCATCGATGACACGGCACAGGCTTTTGCCGACGCCGACCTGATCGTCTGCCGGGCCGGCGCCAGCACCGTCACCGAGATCGCCGCCGTGGGCGCGGCGGCGCTGTTCGTGCCCTTTCCCCATGCGGTGGACGACCACCAGACCACCAACGCCCGCTTCCTGACGGATGCCGGTGGCGCCTGGCTGGTGCAACAGACCGAACTCACGCCGGCCTCGCTGGCGATGAAGCTGCAGACGCTGCAGCGCGAACAACTGATGGAGATGGCCGGCAAGGCCAAGCAGATGGAAAAGACAGAAGCCGTGGCGGCCGTGGTGTCCGCCTGCGAGCAACTCGCGAAAGTACAACCGTCATGAAACACGCCATTCGCCATATTCACTTCGTCGGCATCGGCGGCAGCGGCATGAGCGGCATCGCCGAGGTGCTGCTCAACCAGGGTTACCGCATCTCCGGCAGCGACCTGGGCGAGAGCACGGTCACGCGCCGGCTGGTGGCGCTGGGCGCCGAGGTGTTCATCGGCCACGATGCGGCCCACATCGGCGGGGCCGACGCCATCGTCACCTCCACCGCGGTGAAAGACGACAACCCCGAGGTGATCGCCGCGCACGCCAAGCTGGTGCCGGTGGTGCCACGCGCCGTGATGCTGGCCGAGTTGATGCGCATGAAAAAAGGCGTGGCGATCGCCGGCACGCACGGCAAGACCACCACCACCAGCCTGGTGGCCAGCGTGCTCGCCGCCGCGAACCTGGACCCGACCTTCGTGATCGGCGGCCGCCTCAACAGCGCGGGCGCCAACGCGCAACTGGGTTCGGGTGAATACATCGTGGTCGAGGCCGACGAATCCGACGCCTCGTTCCTGAACCTGCTGCCGGTGCTCTCGGTCGTCACCAACATCGACGCCGACCACATGGACACCTATGGCCACGACTTCGGCCGGCTCAAGGGCGCGTTCATCGAGTTCCTGCACAAGATGCCGTTCTACGGCACCGCCGTGGTGTGCGTGGACGACCCGTCGATCCGCGAGATCCTGCCGCAGATCGCCCGTCCCATCACCAGCTACGGCTTCTCGGAAGACGCCCAGGTGCGTGCGGTGAACGTGCGTGCGGTGGGTGGTCAGATGCACTTCACTGTGCAGCGCAAGAACGGCACCCAGATGCCCGACCTGGACGTGGTGCTCAACCTGCCCGGGAACCACAACGTGCTCAATGCGCTGGCCGCGATCGGTATCGCGGTCGAGCTGGGGGTCGCCGACGCGGCGGTGCAGCAGGCTCTGGCCGAGTTCAAGGGCGTGGGCCGGCGCTTCCAGCGCTACGGCGAAGCGGCCCTGCCCTCGGGTGGCAGCTGCACCCTGGTGGACGACTACGGCCACCACCCCGTGGAGATGGCGGCCACGTTGTCCGCGGCGCGTGGCGCCTTCCCGGACCGTCGCCTGGTGCTGGCCTTCCAGCCGCACCGCTACAGCCGCACGCGCGACTGTTTCGAAGATTTCGTGAAAGTGATCAACCAGGCCGACGCCGTGCTGCTGGCCGAGGTGTACGCCGCGGGCGAGGCGCCCATCGTGGCTGCCGACGGTCGTTCGCTGGCGCGTGCGCTGCGGGTGGCGGGCAAGCTGGAGCCGGTGTTTGTGGACGACATCGCCGCCATGCCGCAGGCCGTGCTGGACAACGCGCGCGACGGCGACGTGGTGCTCTGCATGGGCGCGGGCTCCATTGGAGCGGTGGCCGGACAGGTGGTTGAGCTGGCGCAGAAGGACAGGACATGAACGCAGGGGTGAAGACCGTGAATATCGACGTCAAGGCACTGGGCAAGGTGGCCGTGCTCATGGGGGGGCGTTCGGCCGAGCGCGAGGTGTCGCTCATGTCGGGCACGGGCGTGCTGGCCGCGCTGAAGTCCAAGGGCGTGGATGCGCATGCCTTCGACCCGGCCGAACGCGATCTGGGTGATCTCAAGCGCGAAGGTTTTGCGCGTTGCTTCATCGCGCTGCACGGTCGCTTCGGCGAAGACGGCACGGTGCAGGGCGCGCTGGAACTGCTGGGCATTCCCTACACCGGTCCGGGCGTGATGGCCTCGGCGGTGGCCATGGACAAGCTCATGACCAAGCGCATCTGGCTGGCCGAAGGCCTGTCCACGCCGGCCTGGCGCCAGGTGCACAGCGCCGAAGAGACCCGCGCCGCCTTCGCGGCCCTGGGTTCTCCCATGATCGTGAAGCCGGTGCGCGAGGGTTCCACCATCGGTCTGAGCAAGGTCCTGACGCTGGCGGAATGCGACGCCGCCTACGCGCTGGCTTCGGGCCAGGACCCGATGGTGATGTGCGAACAGTTCATCGCCGGCGACGAAGTCACCATCCCGGTGCTGGGCACGGGCGCCGAGGCCCGCGCGCTGCCGGTGATCCGCATCGTGGCGCCCGACGGCAACTACGACTACCAGCACAAGTACTTCACCGACGACACGAAATACCTCGTGCCCTGCGGCCTGCCCGAAGGCGAAGAGGCCGCCATCCAGGCGCTGGTGCTCAAGGCCTTCCGGACGCTGGACTGCCGCGGCTGGGCCCGGGCCGACGTGATGATCGACGCCAGGACGCGCAAGCCGTACCTGCTGGAAATCAACACCTCGCCGGGCATGACCGGGCATTCGCTGGTGCCGATGTCGGCGCGCGCCACCGGGCTTTCGTACGAAGACCTGTGCCTGACGCTGCTGGCCACTGCGGCGCTGGACAACCCGGCAAACGGACAAGGCTGAAAGACCCGCCATGGCACAGACCGACCTGCCCCTGGACGTCAAGCTCATGACCATGGTGACCCACGCCCTGGTGATGGTGTTTGCCGTGCTGTGTCTGGGCGCGTTGGCCAACTGGGTGCTGCGCCACCCGGTCTGGGCGGTGCGGGCGATCGCGGTGCACGGCGAGGTGGACCACCAGAACGCGGTGGGCCTGCGCGCCCAGCTCGCAACCCAGATGAGGAGCCGGCTGTCCGGTGGCCTGCTGGCCATGGACCTGCAGCCGGTGCGGCAGATGTTCGAGGCCGTGCCCTGGGTGCGTCGTGCGCTGGTGCAGCGTGAGTTTCCCAACCGGCTGCGCGTCACCCTCGAAGAACACCAGGCCGTGGCCTGGTGGGGGCAGGCCGGCGGCGGTCAGCTGGTCAACCACCTGGGGGAGATCTTTGATGCCAGTCCGGACGACGGCGACGGCCTGCCCGAGCTGGCCGGACCGACCGCGCGGGTGGCCGAAGTCTGGGCCCTGTACCAGTTGCTCGATGCCGAGCTGGAGCGGCTGGACCTCGGCATCGAACGGCTCGAACTCAGCGAACGCGGCAGCTGGCGCGCGACGCTGGACAACGGCGCCAGCATGGAGCTGGGGCGCGGCACTCCCGAGGAACTGCTGGCGCGTGCGCGCCGCTTCACCGCCACCGTGAGCCAACTCGCCGAACGCTACCCCGGTGCGGTGCAGTCCGTCGACCTGCGCTACCCCAATGGTTACGCCCTGCGCATGCGCGGCGTCACCACCGTCAACGAAGAAGACGCGAAACCCGCGAACAACACCCGGTAATCAAGAAATCATCATGGCCAAGGAATACAAAGATCTGGTGGTTGGACTCGACATCGGCACCGCCAAAATCATGGTGGTGGTGGCCGAGGTCCAGGCCAACGGCGAACTCAAGCTCGCGGGCCTGGGTGTGTCGGCCAGCCACGGCCTGAAGCGCGGCGTGGTGGTCAACATCGACGCCACGGTGCAGAGCATCCAGCAGGCCCTGAAAGAGGCCGAGCTGATGGCCGACTGCCGCATCGCCCGCGTCTACACCGGCATCACCGGCAGCCACATCCGCGGCATCAACTCCAGCGGCATGGTGGCCATCAAGGACCGCGAGGTCACGCCGGCCGACGTGGCGCGCGTGATCGAAACCGCCAAGGCCATCAACATCTCGACCGACCAGCGCCTGCTGCTGGTGGAGCCGCAGGAGTTCGTGATCGACGGCCAGGAAGTGAAAGAGCCGATCGGCATGAGCGGCATCCGGCTCGAAGCCAAGGTGCACATCGTGACCGGCGCCCAGAGCGCGGCCGAAAACATCATCAAGTGCGTGCGCCGCTGCGGGCTGGAAGTCGACCAGCTCATGCTCAACCCGCTGGCCTCCAGCCAGGCCGTGCTGACCGATGACGAGAAGGAACTCGGCGTGGCCTTGGTCGACATCGGCGCCGGCACCACCGACGTGGCCATCTTCGCGGGCGGGGCGATCCGCCACACTGCGGTGATCCCGATCGCGGGCGACCTGATCACCAGCGACATCGCCATGGCGTTGCGCACGCCCACCAAGGACGCCGAAGACATCAAGGTCGAATACGGATGTGCCAAGCAGTTGCTGGCCGACCCCGACACCCAGGTCGAGGTGCCCGGTCTGGGCGACCGCGGTCCGCGTCTGCTCGGCCGCCAGGCGCTGGCCGGCGTGATCGAGCCGCGGGTGGAAGAGATTTTTGCGCTGGTGCAGCAGGTGGTGCGCGATTCCGGGTTCGAAGAAGTCCTGTCTTCGGGCATCGTGCTCACGGGCGGCAGCGCCGTCATGCACGGCATGGTCGAGCTGGGCGAAGACATCTTCCTGAAGCCGGTGCGCCGCGGCATCCCGCACTACGCGTCGGCCTTGTCGGACATGGTGGCCCAGCCGCGTGCGGCCACGGTCATGGGCCTGCTGGAAGAAGCGCGCTTGGCGCGCGTCCGGGGCCACAAGGTGGCGCAGAAGGCGGGCTCCATGCAGGGCGCGCTGGAACGCATGAAAAACTGGTTTGTGGGGACTTTCTGATCATGAATCACACACACACGATGAGCGGTTTGTTCGGATCCCCTGTCTTCCCCGCGCGCCATGGCGCCGTGGGCCACTACCCGGTGCACCGATGTACGGAATGCACCGGGCCGCCTGGGTGATGCCGGGGCCGCGCAGCGGCCACCCCCTTGATGAACACAACGATTTTTTATTGAAACAACGCCCGGTGCCGCAGGTTCAGGGCAACAACAGGAGAGAAAAATGAGCATCGAAATGATTGAAGTGGAAGAGTTCAACCAGGGCACCCAGATCAAGGTCATCGGCGTGGGCGGTGGCGGCGGCAACGCCGTGGAACACATGATCACCCGCGGCGTGCAGGGGGTGGAATTCATCTGCGCCAACACCGACGCGCAGGCCTTGGCCCGCAGCGCCACCAGCCGCACCATCCAGCTCGGCACCAGCGGCCTGGGCGCCGGCAGCAAGCCGGAAAAGGGCCGTGATGCGGCCGAACTGGCGATCGACGAGATCCGCTCCGCCATCGAGGGCGCGCACATGCTGTTCATCACCGCCGGCATGGGCGGCGGCACCGGCACCGGCGCTGCGCCCGTGATCGCGCGCGTGGCCAAGGAAATGGGCATCCTCACCGTGGGCGTGGTCACCAAGCCGTTCGACTGGGAGGGCGGCCGCCGCATGACCAACGCCGACAGCGGCCTGGCCGAGCTCGAGGCCAATGTGGACTCGCTGATCGTGATACTGAACGAGAAGCTGCTCGAAGTGCTGGGCGACGACGTGACGCAGGACGAAGCCTTTGCCCACGCCAACGACGTGCTGAAGAACGCCGTCGGCGGCATCGCCGAGATCATCAACGAGTACGGCAACGTCAACGTCGACTTCGAAGACGTGCGCACCGTGATGGGCGAGCCCGGCAAGGCCATGATGGGCACGGCGGTTGCCGCCGGCCCGGACCGCGCCCGCATCGCTGCCGAAGAGGCCGTGGCCTGCCCGCTGCTCGAAGGCATCGACCTCTCGGGCGCCAAGGGCGTGCTGGTGCTGGTCACGGCTGCCAAGGGTTCGCTCAAGCTGTCCGAGTCCAAGCTGGCGATGAACACCATCCGCGCCTACGCTTCGCCCGATGCCCACGTCATCTACGGCGCTGCCTACGACGACAGCCTGGGCGACGAGATGCGCGTCACCGTCGTGGCCACGGGCCTGTCCCGCCAGGGCGCCCGCCGCACCGCGCCGCCGCTGCAGGTGCTGCGCACCGGCACCGACAACGTGGCGTTCAACATCCCGACGGTGAACACCGCGGTGGGTGGCCCGGGTGCTGGGCAACCGGATTACAACTCCATGGCGGTGCCCAGTGTCTGGCGCACCAACCGCACACAGGCGGCGGCCAAGGTGGATGCGCTGGCCTCGGGCGGCATGGACGATTTCGAGATTCCGGCTTTTCTTCGTAAGCAAGCCGACTGACTTTGACGGGCCACAAAGCTACTGCGCGGCCCGATCTGGCGTCTGCGGTGCTCGCCGTACGAGAGTACGGCTCCGCGCTTCAACGCCACCTCGGGCCGCTCGCTACGCTTTTCGACCCATCAAAGGAGACCTTTGTTTTCGGCTCCTATCCCGGGCATAGGTTTTCCTGCCAGCACATATTCGTTCGGAAAACTAAAATCATCCGATGCTTGCCCAACGAACCCTGAAATCTCTCACCAAGGCGGTCGGCGTCGGCCTGCACAGCGGCCAGCGGGTCGAGCTGACGCTGCGCCCGGCCGCACCGGACACCGGCATCGTGTTCCGCCGCGTGGACCTGCCCGAGCCGGTGGAGATTCCGGTGAACGCCGATGCCGTGTCCGACACGCGTCTGGCGTCGACCATCGCCAAGGGCGGCGCCAAGGTGCACACCATCGAGCACCTGATGAGTGCCGCCGCGGGCCTGGGGCTGGACAACCTGTATGTGGACATCACGGCCGAAGAAGTGCCGATCCTGGACGGTTCTTCGGCCTCGTTCGTTTACCTGCTGCAGAGCGCGGGCATCGTGACGCAGAAGGCGCCCAAGCGCTTCATCCGGGTGACCAAACCGGTGGAAGTGCGCGAAGGGGAGGGCAGCAACCTCAAGTGGGCGCGGCTGGACCCGTACCACGGTTACAAGCTGAGCTTCGAGATCGAGTTCAACCACCCGGCGGTGAATTCCAGCGGCCAGCGGGTCGAGTTCGACATGGGCAGCGGCCGCTACGCGCGCGAGATCGCCCGGGCCCGCACCTTCGGCTTCACGCGCGACGTGGAGATGATGCGTTCCCATGGCCTGGCGCTGGGCGGTGGCCTGGACAACGCCATCGTCATGGACGATGTGAAGGTGCTCAACGCCGATGGCCTGCGTTACCAGGACGAGTTCGTCAAGCACAAGATCCTCGACGCCATCGGCGATCTCTACATCATCGGCAAGCCACTGCTGGCCGCCTACAGCGCCTTCCGCTCGGGTCACGCCATGAACAACCAGCTGCTGCGTGCGCTGCTGGCCCGACCCGATGCGTACGAGATCGTAAGCTTTGAGCAGGAGCGTGAAGCGCCCACCGGCTTCGCGCAACTCGCTCCCGCCTGGTAAGCGCCAGCCGGCGCCCGGGGCTTCACCGAAAAACAAGCCATGCTGCTGTTTCGCTGGACCATCTTCATGCTCCTGCTGGCGGCCGGCGTGTCGTTCGCCTTCTACATCGGCACGGGGCAGGCGCGGTTTCGCCAGTACGGGATCGTGATCCTGAAATGGACGGTCATCGCGGCGCTGGGCTTTTTTGGTGTGCTGGTGCTGGAGCGCCTTCTCTGATGCGCTGAAAAGCCAAAGGCCATCCCGAAGGATGGCCTTTGGCTTTCAGGTGGGAGCCGGATTCAGTGGGCGCCGACGAAGCGGGTGCCTTCGAACGAACGCGACTCACCGCTGGTGCGGTACTGCGCCCAGGCCACCATCAGCATCAGCGCGGCAAAACCACCGGCGATCAGCACCGGATAGGCGGCGAGGATCTGGGTCAGGGGGTACTTCCACGACAGCGGACGGCCAACGCCCAGCAAGGCGGCGTAGAACCACGACACCGCCGACACCGAACCCGCAAACACGGCGAAGCTGCGCTGCGAGAACGACATGTTCAGCAGGGTGCCGGCTTTCTTCATCAGCGGCAGGACGCGGTGGTGCAGCAGGATGCCATTGAGTGTCAGCAGGGCGACGACGGTGATCTTGGCCTGCAGCTTGGGGTTGGCGAAGTACTCCAGGCCTTTGACCGATGTGTCCAGCGCGATGATGCCGGCGCCGGTGGCCCAGAGTGCGGCCAGGGCCAGGGCCACGGTGTTCTGCAAATCCTGCAGGTGTTTCGGGTCCATGCGTTCATGGGGGTCGCCTGAGATGAGCTGTTTGACCATGGCAATGTCGCTCATGAGGATCAACCCGATGGCCGCGCAACAGGCGATCAGGTGGGCGTAGACGAGGGCCATTCGTGAAAATTCAAGTTCCATGTGAGATATCCGGTTGAGGGGTCAAGGTCTGTCCCGACAGAAACGGGCTCCGGGGCCCGACGGAAGTTTGCATCGAAGCCTTGGCCGCTAATGTGCCTATCCGGGTCGTGGTCATCTGTGCGCAGTTGCAACGGTTGGTCCCGTTGTCGTTGATATTTATCAATTTGTACAAAAGGGGGTCTTCAGGGGGAAAACCCCAATGAAGCTGTTGTTTCCATCCCTCAAATGGGGGATGCTCCGGGGCGTGCAGATACTGTTGTTACGTCCATGTACGGTTCGTAACAACCACGCACCATCTGGCCGCTGACGGCCTGTCCCCTGTTTTCAGTAGTTCCGGCCGCCTTTGTAGGCCGCATGGGTACGTGCCTGCAGGGGTGACACCTTGTTGATGGCCTGCATCGTGCGGCTGACCTGCGCATGGGTGATGGCCAGGCCCAGGGCGTCGGCCGCGTCCTTGCCGGGCAGGCCGGGCAACTGCAGCAGGCGTTTGACCATTTCCTGCATCTGTGCCTTGTCGGCGCGGCCATAACCGACCACCGCTTTCTTCAGCTGCAGGGCGGTGTACTCGGCCACCGGCAGGCCGTTGGCCACCAGCGCCGTGAGGCAGCAACCGCGGGCCTGGCCCAGCAGCAACGTGGCCTGCGGGTTGACGTTGACGAACACGATCTCGCAGACCGAGGCTTCGGGCTGGTAGCGCTTCACCACCTCGCTGATGCCCTCAAACAGGATCTTCAGCCGCTCGGGCAGCAAGGCGCCGTCTTTCGGGCTGGTCTGGATGGTGCCGCTGGCCACGTAGTGCAGCGCGGCGCCCTCGGTGTCGATGACGCCAAAGCCAGTGCACTGCAGGCCGGGGTCGATGCCGAGGATGCGCATGGGGGGTGTGCCGTTTCAGCGTTCAGAGGTTGAAGGTCCAGCGCACGGAGTGAAAAAACACCGGAGCGGCGAAACACAGCGCGTCCACGCGGTCGAGCAGGCCGCTGGCCCCGGTGACCGAGCGGCCGGCCGAACCCCAGTGGGTCACGCCGCGGTCGCGTTTGATGGCTTTCATGACCAGGTGTCCAAACGAGCCGGCCACGCACGCCACCAGCGCCATCGCCAGGGCCTGCAGCGGCTTGAAGGGCGTGAGCCCGGCCAGGGCGACGCCGAGCAGGCCACCGGCGGCCAGGCCCGCCAGCCAGCTGCGCCGGTGAAAGCTGGCGCTGATGGCCGGCGCCACCGGGTCGCGCAGTCGCCGGGCCACGAGGTGCTGGACCAGCATGCAGGTCTGCACCACCAGCACCAGGAACAGCACGAGGAACGCGGTCTTGCCGGCAAAACGCGGGAAGTTGAGCAACAGCAGCGCCGGCACGTGGCTCATGCCGTAGACGCAGACCATGATGCCCCATTGCAGCTTGGCGTTGCGCTCCAGAAAGCGTTGCGGGTCGTTGCCCAGCGCGCTCACCACGGGGATGGCCAGGAACACGTAGACCGGGATGAACACCGTGAACAGGTTGAAGTGCTGGTTCCAGACCAGGGCATATTGCAGTGGCAGCACGATGAAAAACGCCAGCACGAGGCTGCGGTGGTCACCGCGCCGGGTGGGCGAAAGGCTGATGAATTCGCGCAGGATGAAAAACGAGACCAGGCCGAACAGCACGATGGCCACGCTTTCGCCCGCGGCCCAGCCGACCCAGAACACCAGCGTCATCAGCCACGAGTTGCGCAGCAGGGCCTGGTAGTCGTGCAGCCGCTGGGCGCGGTCGCCGGTGTGGTCGTCGGCGTGCTGGCGTTCGCGCAGGGAGAGCAGCACGCCCGCGCCGCTGGCGATCAGCAGCAGGCCAAACAGCAGCACGAACATCAGGCTGACCTGCTGTTCGGCGGAAAGGCTGCGCAGGAAGGAGCCCATCAGACCTCCCGCAAGGCCATGACGGCGCTGCGTGCGCGTTGCAGGAAGTCGGCGCGTGCTTCGTCGGCACCCAGCGCCACCGGCTCCCCGAACGTCACCGAGCACAGCACCGGCACCGGAATCACCTCGCCCTTGGGCATGACCCGTTGCACGTTGTGGATCCAGGCGGGCACCAGCACCACGTGGGGAAAGCGTCGGGCCAGGTTGTAGATCCCCGACTTGAAGGCCTGCGGATCTTCCGCGTGACCGCGGGTGCCTTCGGGAAAGAGGATCAGCGAGTCGCCACTCTCCAGGGCATCGATGAGGGGTTGCAACGGGTCCTCATCGCCCTTCTTTTCGCGCTCGACATAGACCGCGTTGAACACCTCGGTGGTGATCCAGCGCTTGAAATTCGATGCCGTCCAATAGTCGCGCGCGGCAATGGGGCGGGTGATGCTGCGCAGTTCCTGGGGCAGGGCCGCCCAGATCAGCACCAGGTCGGCGTGGCTCTGGTGGTTGGCGAAATAGATGCGCTGCTCCGCCTTGGGCGGGCAACCGTACCAGCGGGCCTGGGCGCCGGTGAGCAGGCGCACCAGGCCGAGCAGGAAGGTGCTCATGGCCTGGGCACGCCAGTTCACGAGCGTGTCCTCACGGCGCCTGCACAGCGCCCATGCGCGCCACGATGGTGCCGGTGCGGCGAGCGAGGTAGGCCGAGCCCTGCCGGGTTTCGAAGAACTTGGGGCTGGGCAGCATCACGGCCAGTCGGGCCGCCTCGTAGGCGCTCAGCTTGGCGGCGGGCTTCTGGAAATAGCGCTGGGCCGCGGCTTCGGCGCCGAAGACCCCTTCACCCCACTCCACGCTGTTGAGGTAGATCTCCAGAATGCGCTGCTTGCTGAGCAACGCGTCCAGCGTGAGCGCGAGCATCAGCTCCTGGCCCTTGCGCAGCAGGTTGCGTTCACCCGAGAGCAGCAGGTTCTTGGCCAGTTGCTGGGTGATGGTGGAGCCGCCGATCACCTTGGGCGGCTTGATCGCCTTGATGGCGGCTTCGGCCGCTTCGGGCTTTTTGGCGAGCTTGCGTTCGAGCTGTGCGGTCCGCTTCTCGACCAGCTCCTGGCGTCTTTCGTTCTTGACCCAGGCCGCTTCGATGGCGCTCCAGTCCACGCCGTCGTGCTCGGCAAAGCCCGCGTCCTCGGACGCCATCACGGCGCGCTTGAGGTGCGGGCTGATCTCGTCGTAGTCCACCCATTGGGCGGACCAGCGCCAGTCCTTGTCGGACCGGAGGCTCTGGCCCGCAACCCGCCAGGCCTCGGAGCGCATGAAGGCGGTGCTTTGCGGGTCGACCACCACCATCAGCGCGACACGCAAGACAAAAAACAGTTGCAGCGCCAGGCCAGCCAGCACCACCCACAACAGCCATCGACCGATCGATTTCATCACTGGCTGGACATTTGTGTCTGCAACGTGGCGTCGCGGGTGAAACGGAACCGCGACACCACCACGATCTGGTCGGCCCGCTGGCGCATGGCTTCGTTGAAGCGGCCAAAGCCGAGGCCGCGCACGATCGCCTGGGCACGCCGGTCCAGCGTGGTATTGCCCGAGGTCTGCACCACCTCGGTGTCCAGCACGGCGCCGGTGTGGTTCACCGTGATGACCATGGTGAGCTCGCCATAGAGCTTGCGACCGGCGGCCTCGGGGAAGTTGGTGGTCCCCCGGTCTTCGATCTTGCGGCGCAGTTCGTCGTAGTAGATCGCGTACACCTCTTCGCGCGTGGCCGGGCTGATGTAGCGTTTGCGCGGCCGGGCGTTTTCTTCGCTGATGCGCTTTTCGATCTCGGCCAGCACCTTCACCAGCGCCCGGCGCTTGCGTTCGCGCTCAACGGCTTCCTGGCTGGGATTGACGGCCTGCAGGTCCGGCGGTGGCATGTTGGCCAGTTGCTTGCGCACCTGGGCCAGGATCTGCTTTTGCTGTTCCTTGAGCGCCTCGATCATGCGCTCGTCTTCTTCGGGGGTGTCGCCGATGCGGACCGTCGGGTTGGGCGGCAGGGGCGAGGTGGCACGCCCCTTTTCCCGCTCGCCGCCACCGGCCAGCGAAGCCTGCGCAATGGCCTTGGCCTTCTCGGGACGCTCGTCGCTCTTGGCATTGACCAGAATGACTTCGAGTGGCGTGTCCTGGAACACGCGGTTGAAGTTCTCGGGATCGACAAAACGCACCGTCAGCAGCGCGGCGTGCACGGCGACCGACACCCCCAGCGCCAGCTGCAGGGTGCTCAGTTGTTTGAGGAAGGCCAGGACCGGTTTCACGCGAGCATTATCGGTGCTGGTGGCTCACAGCCCGGGCGCCTCGGCAGCGGTTTCGGCGGCGGTTTCCGGGGCATCGACCTGCGTTTCGTCGACGTCAATGGCCAGCGCCAGCGGTGCGGCCAGTTCGTCGTCTTCGCCGTCCTCCGACTCGCTGCTGTCATCCACGCTGTCGACCGGCAGGTCGAGTCGCTCGATGACCGTGCCGTGCACGTCCAGCGTGATGTGATCGATGGCGCCCAGCCGCACCCGCACGTGCGCGCCGCGCGGCAGGCCTTCGGCGCCCATGACCGGCAACACCAGCGGCAGGCTGTCGGCTCGCACCAGGTTGTCCTTGAACAGCGTGGCGGTGAGTTCGGAGATGCCGGCCTGCTGCAGGTGTTTGAGCGTCCAGTAACGTTCCATGCCGTTCTGGAAGCCGTTGTAGGCGGTGTAGGCGGCATCGAAGCCGCTGATGATGGCGAACAGGTTGGCGTCTTTGGGCTTGAACGGCGCGGCGAGCGCGGCGGTCTTGCCGTGGCGCGCGCAGGCAATGATCTGCCACTGGTTGACCATGTCCACGTAACGGCGCAGGGGCGAGGTGCTCCAGGCGTAGCTCTTGACGCCGATGCCCGCGTGCGGCTGCGCCTTGGTGCCCATGCGCACTTTCACGCCGGGCGCCAGGCTGGCCTGGCTGCGGTAGATGCCGGGCACGCCGCAGTCGGCGAGCCAGTTGCCCCAGGTGCTGTTGGCCAGGATCATGGCCTCGGCCACCATCAGGTCGAGCGGCGCGCCGCGCTGGCGCGTGCCGATCACCACGGTTTCGTCGCCCGCGGGCTCGCTGCCCGTCACGCCTTCGAGGCGGAAGGTGTAGTCCGGCCGGTTGAAGTTTTCCGGCTTGCCGCGCACCACCTCGCGCTGCGCCTTCAGATGGCGCGCCAGGCGGAAGATGAAGGCCAGCTGCGGCTGAAGCGCTTCAAGATGGGCTTCGGCGATCGCGGCGCTGGCCGGTGCCTGGCCGGTCAGCCAGTCTTCGGTGATCACGGTGTCGAGCTGGTCGTGGCGCAGGTTGTGCGCGATCGGTACCCGCTCCAGCACGGTGCGGCTGTCCTTGGGCTCCAGCGTGGCCTCGTCAAAGCTGACGTAGAGCGAGACGGCGGGGCAGTCGCGCCCGGCCATCAGCGTGTAGGCCTGCACCACCTCGTCGGGCAGCATGGTGATCTTGTGGCCCGGCATGTAGACCGTGGACAGGCGGTTGCGTGCCACCTGGTCGATGGGGCTGTCGGGCAGCACCGCGAGACCGGGTGCCGCAATGTGGATGCCCAGCGTGACCGAGCCACTGCCCAGCCCCTGCAACGAGAGCGCGTCGTCGATTTCGGTGGTGTGCGAATCGTCAATGGAAAAAGCCTGCACGGTGGCCAGCGGCAGCTCGTCGGCGATGGCGGGGGCTTGCAACGCTGGGAAGCCGGTGCCTTTGGGGAACTGGTCGAACAGGAATCGCTGCCAGTGGAACTGGTAGGCGCTGGCGATGGCGCCGGCGTTTTGCAGCAGTGTGAGCGGCGCGGTGTGGCTGTTGCGCGCCGCTTCCACCACGGCCTTGTATTCGGGCGCGTTCTTGTCCGGCTTGAACAGGATCTTGTAGAGCTGCTGGCGCACCGGCTCGGGGCATTGCCCGCTGGCCAGCTCGGCCGCCCAGGCTTCGATCTGGGCCTGCATCTGTTTCTTTTTCTCGATGCCGGCGAGCGCCTGCGCCAGGATCTCGGGTGGCGCTTTCTTGTAGCGGCCCTTGCCGGCGCGCCGGAAGTAGTGCGGGGCGCCCTGCAGGCAGAGCAGGGCCGCCACCTGCTGTTCGGTACCGGCGCTGGCGCTGAAATATTCCTGCGCCAGTTCGGCAAACCCGAACTCCCCTTCCGGGGCGAATTCGTAGGCCAGCTCCAGCTCCATGGTCTCGGCCAGCGCGGTGGCCGCGGGCATCAGCTGGGCGGGGGCGGGTTTGTCAAAGCGCAGCAGCGCGTTGGCGGACTTGACTTTGACCCGTTTGCCCGAATCCAGCTCCACCTGCAGGGAACTTTCGGCTTCGGACATGAGGCGGCCGGTCAGCAGTTTGCCGGCGTCGTCGAACAGAATGTGCATAGGACTGGATTGTCCCATGCGGGCGGTTTTGACCTGTCGGGCTCAGCGCTGGAGGTCGAGAAAGGCGAACACGGCGTCGATGTGGTCGTCGAAATCGCTGATGGCGTGGTCGCTGCCGGGCAGCAGGCGCAGCGTACCGCCGGCACAGAAAGACTGCATTTCCCGCCAGTCCAGCACCTCGTCGCCCTGCGCCACGATGGCGAACTGGCGCTGCGGCGTCGCCGGGTGCCGTGGCGCCAGACGCTGGATGTCGGCCTCCAGCGCGCGCAGCTCGTCCACAAAGGCGGGTTCAAAAAAGAAGCGCTCCTGCGGATCGTGCCAGGCCGTCTGTTCCCCGATGTATGTCGCCAGATCGCGCGACGGGTGCACGGTCGGGTTGAGCAGCACCGCGCGGCAGCCGGTCTGAAGGGCCAGCCAGCGGGCGTAAAAGCCGCCTAGTGACGAGCCCACCACGGCCATCTGTCCGCGCGGCCAGCTGGCGGTGCCTTGCCGGATCAGGGCGGTGGCGGCCGCGGGCGAAGGCGGCAGTTGCGGGCACCACCAGGTGACGTGCGGATGTCGGGTGTGCACCCGAGTCGCCACCTTTTGCGCTTTCACCGATCGGGGTGACGAGCGGAAGCCGTGCAGGTAGAGCAGGTGGGTGGTCTCTGGCGGCAGGGTGGTGACGGGGTTCATTGCCGAAGGATAATCGGTGCCCATGGCCGTCGTCTTTGACAAACCCACCCTGCTGCAGCGCATCGCCCCGATCTTTCAGGGGTTTGATGTGCCGCTGGTTTTTGCCATCCTGCTGCTCGCGTGCGCGGGCCTGATGACCATGTATTCGGTGGGTTTCGATCACGGCTCGCGCTTCACCAGCCACGGCCGCAACATGATGCTCGCTGCCGGGGTGCTTTTTCTGGTGTCCCAGGTGTCGCCGCAGCGCCTGATGGCGCTGGCAGTCCCGATGTACGTGGTCGGGGTGGCCTTGCTGCTGGCGGTGTTCCTGTTTGGCATACAGAAAAAGGGGGCCCAGCGCTGGCTCAATGTGGGCGTGGTGATCCAGCCCAGTGAACTCATGAAGGTGGCCATGCCCTTGATGCTGGCCTGGTGGTTCCAGCGCCGCGAGGGCCAGCTCAAGCCGCTGGATTTTGTGGTGGCGGGCTTGTTGCTGGCGATACCGGCGGCGCTCATCCTCAAGCAGCCCGACCTGGGCACCACCTTGCTGGTGATGGCCTCCGGCCTGGCGGTCATCTTCTTTGCCGGGCTGAGCTGGAAGCTGATCATTCCGCCGGTGCTGCTGGGACTGGTGGGGGTGGTCACGCTGATCGCGATGGAACCCCAGTGGTGCGCGCCCGATGTGGACTGGCGCGTCCTGCACGAATACCAGCGCCAGCGCGTGTGCACGCTGCTCGATCCGTTCAAGGATCCGCTGGGCAAGGGGTTCCACATCATCCAGGGCATGATCGCCATCGGCTCCGGCGGCGTCTGGGGCAAAGGCTTCATGCAGGGCACGCAGACCCACCTGGAGTTCATTCCCGAGCGCACCACCGACTTCATCTTCGCGGCGTTTTCCGAGGAATTCGGTCTGGTGGGGACGCTGGCGCTGATGGCGGCCTTTCTCTTCCTGCTGATCCGCGGGTTGATCATCGCGGTGGAGGCACCAACCCTGTTTTCGCGCCTGGTGGCCGCTGCCATGACCGCCAACTTCTTCGTCTACGCCTTCGTCAACATGGGCATGGTGAGCGGCATCCTGCCGGTGGTGGGGGTGCCTTTGCCGTTCATCAGTTACGGGGGCACGGCGATGGTGACGCTGGGCGTCTGTCTGGGCATTCTGATGTCGGTGGCCAAGTCCAAACGCCTGATGCAGTCATGAGCCCCATGCGAGGGGTTCGCATCCCGTCGCCAGTGGGCGAAGGCGTCGCCATGCACCTGCCTGCTTGCCGGGTGGCGATCGTGGGCGCCGGGAACATGGGTGGCGCCATGGTCGCGCGCCTGTGTGAACTGGGCTGGTCGGTGGTGGTGTGCGACATCGACCCCGTGCGCCAGCAACAGGCGCTGGAAGCCGGCGCCTGCCTCGCCGACACCCCTGAGACGGCAGCCCGTGCGCTGGTGGCCGACGGCGTGTTGATCGTCTGCGTGGTGGACGCAGCGCAGTCGCATGACGTGCTCTTTGGTGCTGGCGGCGCCGCTGCTTCCCTGCACAGCGGCCAGGCCGTGATGCTGTGCCCGACCATCGCACCCCAGGACACCGAAGCGCTGGCCGAAGTGCTGTGGGCGCAGGGGCTGGACTGCATCGATGCGCCCATGTCCGGCGGACCGGTGCGGGCTCGCGACGGACGCATGAGCCTGATCGTGGCTGCGCCCGACGGGGTGCTGGAGCGCCATGCGCCGCTGCTCGCCGCCCTGTCCACCAAGGTGTTTCGCATCAGCGAGCGTGTTGGCGATGGCGCCCGCACCAAGCTGGTCAACAACCTGCTCGCCGGCATCAACCTGGTGGGTGCCGCCGAGGTGCTCGCGCTGGCCGAACGCCTGGGGCTGGACTTGTCGACGACGCTGGACGTGATCGAACAATCCAGCGGCCAGAGCTGGATCGGCTCGGACCGCATGCGCCGCGCCATTGCGGGCGACCTGGCGCCGCGTGCCCACGTGACCCTGCTGGAAAAAGACACCCGGCTGGCGGTGCAGGCCGCGCGCGCGGCCGGTTTTGCCGGGCCGCTGGGCGAGCGTGTTGCCGGTGTGTTCGAGCAGGCGCATGCCGCCGGCATGGCCGATCTGGACGACGCGGCGCTGCTGCAGCTCTTGCGCGGCGCGCGATCCTGAGGCGTGCAGCGCCTGGCAAGACCACGCCGCCAGCGTGCGAACGCTGTCCTTCTTACAATGGCCCCATGATTGCACGCGAACCCACCTTGGCCCGTTTGTCCAGCGCCCAGAGCCTCTTGCTCGATCCCTTTGGTTTGACCCCCTCCCATTTGCAGCGCGCACTGGGTGAAATCATGTCGCGTGGCGCGGACGACGCCGACCTCTATTTCCAGACCACGCGCAGCGAGGGTTGGAGCCTGGAAGAAGGCATCGTCAAGACCGGCAGCTTCAGCATCGACCAGGGCGTGGGCGTGAGAGCCGTCAGTGGTGAAAAGACCGCTTTCGCGTATTCGGACGACCTTTCCTGGGCCTCTTTGCTGGATGCGGCGCACACCGTGCGCACGATCACGGCCCAGGGCCAGGATCGCAAGGTGCGCACGCCGGCCACCAAGGTCGCGAAATCGCGTTCGCTCTACCCCGGCCTGGATCCGATCGGTACGCTTGACAGCACCGCCAAGGTTGCGCTGCTGGAGAAGGTTGAAAAACTCGCCAAGGCCAAGGACCCGCGCGTGGTGCAGGTCATGGCGGGCCTGGCGGCCGAGCACGACGTGGTGCTGGTGGCGCGTGCCGACGGCACCATGGCCGCCGACGTGCGCCCGCTGATCCGCCTGTCGGTCACGGTGATTGCCGAACAGAAGGGCCGGCGCGAAGTCGGTTCTTCGGGTGGCGGTGGCCGCTTCGGTCTGGCGTATTTTGACGACGCCATGGTCCAGTCTTACGTGGACGAAGCCGTGGACGCAGCGCTCACCAACCTTGACGCGCGGCCCGCGCCCGCGGGTGAAATGACCGTGGTGCTGGGTTCGGGCTGGCCGGGCGTGTTGCTGCACGAGGCGGTGGGCCACGGGCTCGAAGGCGACTTCAACCGCAAGGGCTCCAGCGCGTTTGCCGGCCGCGTCGGCCAGCGCGTGGCGGCCAAGGGCGTGACCGTGCTCGACGACGGCACCATGGCCGACCGCCGCGGCTCGCTCAACGTGGACGACGAAGGCTGCCCGACGCAGAAAAACGTGCTGATCGAAGACGGCATCCTGCGCGGCTACATCCAGGACGCGATGAACGCACGCCTGATGGGCCTGAAGCCCACCGGCAATGGTCGGCGCGAAAGCTACGCCCATGTGCCCATGCCGCGCATGACCAACACCTACATGCTGGGCGGCGACAAGAGCCCCGAAGAAATCGTGGCCAGCATCAAGAAGGGCCTGTACGCCACCAACTTCGGCGGTGGTCAGGTCGACATCACCAGCGGCAAGTTCGTGTTCTCCGCCAGCCAGGCCTACTGGGTGGAAAACGGCCAGATCCAGTACCCGGTCAAGGGCGCCACGCTGGTCGGCAGTGGCCCGGAATCGCTCAAGAAGATCAGCATGATCGGCAACGACATGCGGCTGGACAGCGGCGTGGGCACCTGCGGCAAGGAAGGCCAGAGCGTGCCAGTGGGCGTGGGCCAGCCCACCTTGCGCATCGACGGGTTGACCGTCGGCGGCACCGCCTGAACCTGCGGAGGCTGGGCGGGTTTCCCAGCCTGCCTCGCTGGCCCCGCTGCGGCCGCTTTGATATCATTTGTCCATCGGGAAAACAGCCTCCCGAGTTCCTTGCGGAATAGACGGTTTTCGTCCAAGTGCTGGCCACCACCTGATGTGGAGTGCCAACCATGGAAACCGTCGACACAAATTCCTCACACGCTGTCAGCCCAGCCGCGTTGGCGGCGCTGCTCGGGCAACCCGACACCCCCTTGATTCTCGACGTGCGGCGCCCAGAACGCTTCGCACAGAGCCTGCACCGGCTGCCGCTGTCCCAGCATGTGGCACCGGATGCGCTGGTCGGCTGGATGCGGCACAGAACGCCACAGGCCGTGGTGCTGTATTGTTTGTACGGCCACGAAGTCAGTCAGAACGCCGCGGCGCGGTTGCGCGCTGCGGGCTGGGACGCACGCTACCTGCTGGGGGGCATCGAAGGCGGTGAGCCCGGGGTGGATGACCCGGACCTGCTGACCAGCTGGCAGGCCACGCCAGCACCGCGGCTGCGCCAGCGTCCGGATCTGGGTGTCACCGGCGTTGGCCGTTCGCGATGGATCACGCGCGAGCGCCCCAAGATCGACCGCATCGCCTGTCCCTGGCTGATCCGCCGTTTCATCGACCGCGAGGCAGAGTTTTTCTTTGCACCCACGGGCGAGGTGCTGGAGCAGGCCGTGCGCCTGAACGCCATCGCCTTCGACCTGCCCGGTGCGCCCATTTCGCACGAGGGCGAACGTTGCAGCTTCGACAGTTTGCTGGGCGCGTTTGGTCTGGAGCTGCCGGCGCTTCAACGCCTGGCCCACATCGTGCGCGGAGCCGACACCGACCGGCTGGATCTGGCCGCTCCCGCAGCGGGCTTGCTGGCGGTATCGCTGGGCATGTCGCGCCGCCACGCCGACAACGACCATGCCCTGCTGGCGGCCATGATCCCGGTGTACGACGCGCTCTACGCGTGGTGCTGCGATCAACTGGGCGGCAACGCAGAAACCCACAACTGGAGACCGGCATGAACACTGCGCGCACCGTGAATTTCCGGGAGGCCTTGCGTTTCTGGTTCAAGCTGGGTTTCATCAGTTTTGGCGGGCCGGCGGGGCAGATCGCCGTCATGCACCGCGAGCTGGTGGAGGAAAAGCGCTGGATCAGCGAGCAGCGGTTCCTGCACGCGCTCAACTACTGCATGCTGCTGCCCGGGCCGGAGGCGCAGCAGCTCGCCACCTACATCGGCTGGCTGCTGCACCGCAGCTGGGGTGGTGTGGTGGCCGGCGTGCTGTTCGTGTTGCCCTCGCTGCTGATCCTGATCAGCCTGGGCTGGGTCTATGTGGTGTACGGCCAGGTGGCGTGGGTGGCGGGCCTGCTCTATGGCATCAAGCCGGCGGTGGCGGCGCTGGTGCTGCAGGCGGTGCACCGCATGGGCGGCAAGACGCTGCGGCATCCCCGGCGCGCGCCGCTGCTGTGGGCCATTGCCGTGGGCAGCTTTGTGGCCATCGCGGTGTTTTCGGTGCCCTTTCCGGCCGTGGTGCTGGCGACGCTGGCGTTGGGCTGGCTGGGCGGGCGCTGGGCGCCGGCGCAGTTTGCGCGCGCCGGCAGCGGGCACACCGCCGCGGTGACCGATGGCGTCCACCTGCCGGCGGTCATCGACGACCACACGCCCACCCCCGCACATGCGCGCTTCAGCCGCGCGCGGCTGGTCCGCGTGCTGCTGACGGGCGCGGCTCTGTGGACGCTGCCCATGGGCGCACTGGTGGCCTGGCAAGGCTGGAGCGGCACGTTGGCTGTCATGGGCTGGTTTTTCACCAAGGCGGCGCTGCTGACCTTCGGCGGCGCCTATGCGGTGTTGCCTTATGTGTACCAGGGCGCGGTGGTGGAGCACGGCTGGTTGCTCGGGCCACAGATGATCGACGGTCTGGCGCTGGGGGAAACCACGCCGGGGCCGCTCATCATGGTGGTGGCCTTCGTGGGCTTTCTGGGCGGCTGGGGCCAGCAGGTGCTGGGGCCGGACGCGCTGTTCCTCGGCGCAGCCCTGGCTGCGGTGGTGGTCACCTGGTTCACCTTTCTGCCTTCGTTCGTCTTCATCCTGGCGGGCGGCCCGCTGGTGGAGCGCACGCACGGCAAGCTGCATTTCACCGCGCCGCTGACCGCGATCACCGCGGCCGTGGTGGGTGTGATCGCCAGCCTGGCGCTGTTCTTCTTGGCCCATGTGGCCTACCCGGCGGGCGTCGCCGCGAACGGCTGGAGGCGACCGGACTGGGTGGCGCTGGTTCTGGTGGCGGTGGCTGCGTTGGCGCTGATCCGGTTCCAGCAGGGTGTGATCCGCGTCATCGTGGCCTGCGCGTTGATGGGTTGGGCGCTGCGCGGCGTCGTCTGGGCCTGAAGTCGGCGGCGGGGTGTAAGACGCGTGTCAAGCCGCCTGTGCTACATTCCAAACTTATGCAACAGCGCTTCGCTTTCGGCTTTTATTTTTGGTTCTCAGTCCCCGGCGGACGAGAGGCGAAGCTGTAAGCGCATCACCGAATCTCGACAAAACCGCCGGAGCCACAAGCCCGGCGGTTTTTTTTGGCCCCTGTTTTTCTTCTTCCGTTTTCTCCGCAACCCCCACCGAGGAGCTCCCTGATGAACGCCAAAGCCACCCCCGCCAGAGCCGATGCCTGGCATTCGCGTCCCGCCGACAAGACCAGTCAGACCGACGACGAACGCATCAAGGACATCACCGTGCTCCCGCCTCCCGAACACCTGATCCGCTTTTTCCCCATCGGCGGCACGCCGGTGGAGGCCCTCATCAGCCAGACGCGCAAGTCCATTCACAACATGCTGCACGGGCAGGACGACCGCCTGCTGGTGGTGATTGGCCCGTGCTCGATCCACGACCCGGCCGCTGCGCTGGACTACGCGCGCCGCCTCAAACCGCTGCGCGAGAAGTACGCCGACACGCTGGAGATCGTGATGCGCGTGTATTTCGAGAAGCCACGCACCACGGTGGGCTGGAAGGGGCTGATCAACGACCCCTACCTGGATCAGAGCTTCCGCATCGACGAAGGCCTGCGCATCGCGCGCCAGTTGCTGATCGAGATCAACCGCCTGGGCCTGCCGGCCGGCAGCGAGTTCCTCGACGTGATCTCACCGCAGTACATCGGTGACCTCATCAGCTGGGGCGCCATCGGCGCGCGCACCACCGAGAGCCAGGTGCACCGCGAACTGGCCTCGGGCCTGTCGGCACCGATCGGCTTCAAGAACGGCACCGACGGCAACATCCGCATCGCGACCGACGCGATTCAGGCCGCCGCGCGTGGCCACCACTTCCTCTCGGTGCACAAGAACGGCCAGGTCGCGATCGTGCAGACCAACGGCAACAAGGACTGCCACGTGATCCTGCGAGGAGGCAAGGCGCCCAACTACGATGCCGGCCACGTGGCTGCGGCGGTCAAGGAGCTCGAAGCCGCCAAGCTCGCCCCGCGCCTGATGGTGGACTGCAGCCACGCCAACAGCAGCAAACAGCACGAAAAGCAGCTCGATGTAGCGCGCGATATCGCGGCACAGATCGCAGGCGGCTCGCGCAGCGTGTTCGGCGTGATGATCGAAAGTCACATTGAAGCGGGCGCACAGAAGTTCACCCCTGGCAAAGACGATGTCAGCAAGCTGGCCTACGGTCAGAGCATCACCGACGCCTGTCTGGGCTGGTCCGATTCGCTGGAGGCGTTGGAGGTGCTCTCTGCTGCCGTGCAGGGCGCGCGCCAGCGGAAGCCTTGATGTCGAATGGGTGTGCGACAGTGTTGCCCCCGTGCGGGGCAAGTCCTGTGTCGAACCGGGCAGAACCGTGAAGTTTGCACGCCAGGGCACGTTGTCTCGGTTCAAGGCCCTTGATATTCTGGCCTTCGTGCCGATAGGAAAGCGGTAGAGCCTTCTGGCGTCCGCGCGCCTCGCGGACAGGGAGGCCAGAGTTGTCGGGAGTTGGAGTGGAGCAACCGGTATTGCGTCTGGGACTGTTGGGGTTTGCCGATCCGGCGGGTCTGAGGCTGCAAGCCTGGGCCGCCCAGGTGCATGAAGGCTGGCCGCAGTGGCGAAGCTGCGACCCCCATCTGGCCGACGCCTGGATGATCAATGGCGCGTCGGTCGACGTGCTGGGTCGGGACGAGGTTGTCATCCGCCACCCGTTCGGGAGTGGCGAGCGCCTGACGCTCAACCGCGCCGAGGTGGATCGACCGCTCGCCTTCGCCACGCCCTTGCCCGAGGGTTTCGCGTCGGCCGAGTTTTTCGAGGCGGACGACGAACTCAGCGTGCGCCAGCGCCTGCAGCGTTTTGAAGCCTGGCTGCGACCGCTGCGCAGCCAGTTTGCACTCGGGGCCGAGGTGGTGAAGCGCAACGGGCTCTTCAAAGGCGTGGTGCACATCGTGCATGAAGGCAAGCTGCTGGCGGTGATCGATTTCGAGCGCTGGCAGGCCGGTTTGCTGATCCCGGCCCGTCCGGTGGATCTGGCCATGGCCGAGTGGGTGCAGCGTCCCGGGTTGTCGCGCGAGATTCCTTCATCCTTCATCCGGTTGCCATTGCACCGGGTCATGTGGACCTACGCCGTGCGCACACGCCTGGATGTGTTGCCGGAGCGTTACCGCGAAAAGACGGTCTATTTGCGGCGGGTTCCGCATGTCCCGGCGCGCTGGTTTGACGAGGTGCACCTGCTCCTCATGCGCGAGCTGCTGGTGACCCCGACCTGCTTTGACCAGTTGCGCGAGCGCACCGGCGTCGAAGCATCCGAGTTGGCGCACCATCTGGCGGTGCTCTACCACGCGGGTGGTCTGACCACGGACGCCGACAGCGCGCGCCGGGCCGAGCCCGCTGCGCGGCGCGCGATGACGGCGCTGCAGTTTGACCAGGGCGATCACGAGAGCGACCTGCGTTCGCGCGTGGGACTGACCGAGCAGATGCCACCCTCCAGCATTCTGCGCGAGGCACCGCACTCGCCTTTGCGTGTCTCGACCGCGTCCGTTGCACCCGGGGAGGCGTCGCCACCTTCAACGCTGCGCTCCTGACGGGGGCGGTTGCTGGTCAGTCCCGACGCGCCAAGGCACAATCAAGATCTGACCAAGATCCACACCGAGGAGTTGTCCGTATGCGCAGCCAAGTCACCGTGACCTGGGGTGAAACATCCACCTACCGCTTTGACCTGGAGGAGGTGCAGCCCATGCCGCACGACCAGGCCCGATCCTGGCTCGACGAACAGTTCACCACACTGGGGTGTGAGCCGATCCGCCTGACCGGCAAGGTGCTGACGGCCGACAAGGTGTTGTGTGTGGCGCAGGCCGCAGGTGAAGCGCACTTTCGCGAAGCGGCCCACCGCGAATGGGCCATGACGTTCGCCCGTGCCACCAGCGCCGCGCTGGCCAAGCCGGTGGTGTCTGTGGATCTGGTGACGCAGTCGCTCGGCTACTGAAGCACCGCGCCGATTCAGGCCGTCCCGAGGGCTGACAGCAGGCGGGCGTGGATGCCGCCAAAACCACCATTGCTCATGCAGACCACGTGGTCTCCGTCGCGCGCGGCGGCCACCACTTGAGCCACCAGTTCATCGATGGAGCGGGCCACCTGGGCACGTTCGCCCATGGGTTGAAGGGCTTCCACTGCATCCCAGTCAAGGCCGCCGGCGTGGCAGAACGCCAGATCGGCCGCATGCAGGCTCCAGGGCAGTTGTGACTTCATGGTGCCCAGCTTCATGGTGTTGCTGCGCGGCTCGAACACCGCGAGGATGCGACCGCCCGATGTGAGCTTCTGATCCAGGCGGCGCCTCAGACCGTCCAGCGTGGTGCGAATGGCGGTCGGGTGGTGGGCAAAATCGTCGTACACCGTGATGGCGCCGCCCGGACGGGCGACGGTGCCACGCACCTCCATGCGGCGGCGCACATTCTCGAACCGGCCCAGCGCATGGGCTGCGGCGTCCGGCGCAACGCCCACATGCTGCGCGGCAGCGATGGCGGCGAGTGCGTTGAGCTGGTTGTGCACGCCGGTGAGTGCCCACTCCACCCGGGCCACGGTTTGACCCCGTTCCAGCACATCAAAGGCATGGGGTTCGCCAACCGCAGTGAAGTCGCTGACCGCGGCGCCAAAGCTGCGCACTTCGCTCCACAGGCCCTGGTGCAGCACCCGGTCCAGGCTTTCTTCGAGTCCATTGACCACCACCCGGCCCGAGCCCGGTACCGTGCGCACGAGGTGGTGGAACTGGCGCTCGATGGCCTTGAGGTCGTCGAAGATGTCCGCGTGGTCGAATTCAAGGTTGTTCAGGATGGCCGTGCGCGGGCGGTAGTGCACGAACTTGCTGCGCTTGTCGAAGAACGCGGTGTCGTATTCGTCGGCTTCGATGACGAATGTGGGCCCCCACGCTCCGCCGCTGCGCGGGTCGCTGCCCCCCCAGGGGGCTGTTTTGCCTTGGGGGGGCCCGGCGGCAAAACGGGCACTGCTGGCCACCGATTGGCCTAAACGTGCCGAGACGCCGAAGTTCATCGGCACACCGCCGACCAGAAAGCCCGGGTTCAGGCCGTTGGCCTCCAGGATCCAGGTCAGCATGGCCGTGGTGGTGGTCTTTCCGTGGGTGCCGGCCACCGCCAGCACATGACGACCTTGCAACACGTGTTCGGCCAGCCACTGCGGACCGCTGGTGTACGCAGCGCCAGCGTCCAGGATGGCCTCCATCAGCGGAAACTTCGGGCTTCCATCGGGCAGTCGTCCCCGGCTCACCACGTTGCCGACCACGAACATGTCGGGTGCCAGCGCCATCTGGTCAGCACCAAAGCCTTCGATCAGGTCGATGCCCAGCGCCTGGAGCTGGTCGCTCATGGGGGGGTAGACGCCGGCGTCACAACCGGTGACGCGGTGGCCGGCCTCGCGGGCGAGCGCGGCCAGACCGCCCATGAACGTGCCACAAATGCCGAGGATATGAATATGCATCCTGTGATTCTAGGGGGACCAACCCTGCTGGCCGGCAGACCAAAGCTGTCCTTGGCGGCATGGGCGCGGGCCAGCAGGCAAAATGCCTCGATGCAAGTTGATCGGACCGGTCCCACCGCAGAAATTGCCGCCGTGGCTGCGCGCCTCGTGGTGGAAGAAGGGCTCGAATACGCGGCGGCCAAGCGCCATGCCGGCAAGCAACTCGGCTTGTCATCGCGCGGGCTCTGGCCCGACAACGCGACGCTGGACGCAGCGGTGCGCGAGCACATCGCCATTTTTTGCGCCGACACCCAGGCGATCGAGTTGCAGGTGTTGCGGCGGGAGGCCCTGATCTGGCTGGACCGGCTGGCGGATTTCAGGCCGCATTTGAGCGGCGCTGTCTGGCACGGCACCGCGACCCAGCACAGCGACATCCATATCCAGCTGTTCTGCGACGATCCCAAGGCGGCCGAATGGGCCTTGCTCGATCGCCGGGTGGATTACCGCCCGGGCACGGTCATGGGCTGGCGCGGCGAGCCGGTGGATGTGTTGACCTTGCGCGTGCGCAGTGAGGAACTGGGGCAATGGGTGCTGATCCATCTTCTGGTGCACGACCTGGACGATCTGCGTGGGGCGCTCAAACCGGACGGGCAGGGCCGCAAGCCGCGCGGAGACGCACAGGCCTTGCGCGATTTGATGACCCAGGGAACCGAGGAAAATTCCGCATGAGCATGAATCGACGAACCGCGTGGATGTTGGGCGTGGCGGCGGCCGCAGGCGCCGCCGGGGCCGGGCTGGCGCTGTGGCGTCACCAGCCGCAGCCGGTGTTGTCCGACGCCGAGGCCGAGTTCTGGGCTTCGCGTTTTGAAGACCCCGACGGCCAGCCGCTGGCGCTGGAGCGCTTTCGCGGTCGCCCTTTGCTGGTGAACTTCTGGGCCACCTGGTGTCCGCCCTGCGTCGAGGAATTGCCGATGCTGAATGCGTTCTACCGCGAGCACCAGGCGCGGGGATGGCAGGTGGTGGGACTGGCCGTCGACCAGCTGCCTGCGGTGCGCAGCTTCCTTCAGAAATTGCCGCTGGCATTTCCGGTGGGCATGGTTGGCTTTGCCGGTACCGAGCTCAGCCGGATCCTGGGCAATCCCGGTGGTGGCCTGCCCTACACCGTCGTGTTCGATCGATCGGGCGTGGTGCTGCATCAAAAGGTGGGCAAAGTCAGCCAGACCGATCTGGATTTGTGGGCGCAGCTGGCTTGACAGATGGCGCGGGACGGGGATACTTCCGCTCCAAAAAACAGGCACACATGCCGTTGGTCATGACGACTCAAATCTGGCGGAAAAAGGGATAAAGTCGCATAAATTGCCGCGAAACGGTCGTTTCTTCAGTTTGTCCATGGTGTCATGCGCCTGCGTTCCATGAGGTCTGGAATGGGTCGCTTCGTGTACACTGCGGCACCCCATTTGGCCGGCTGCATGCATGTTCAAGGAACTTGAGTGCAAATGGTTGGATTTGACAGATTTTCGTTGGAGTAATCATGGATCTGAGAAAACTGAAGACACTGATTGACCTGGTGTCCGAGTCGAACGTGTCCGAGCTGGAAATCACGGAGGCCGAAGGCAAGGTTCGCATCGTCAAGAGCGCGCCGGTCGGCATGCATGCCCCGGTGACCTACACCATGGCCCCGGCTGTTCCGGCGCCCTCCGTGGCAGCAACGCCGGCGGTCGAGGTGGCGGCAGCGCCCGCCATCGTGGCGGCCGAGCCTGCCGGGCACACCGTCAAATCGCCCATGGTCGGCACCTTCTACCGCTCGTCCAGCCCTGGCGCGAAGGCATTTGTTGAAGTCGGCGACACGATCAAGGAAGGCGAGACCATCTGCATCGTCGAGGCCATGAAGATCCTCAACGAGATCGAGGCCGATAAGAGTGGCACCGTCAAGCAGATCCTGGTGGACAACGGTCAGGCCGTCGAATACGGCCAGCCCCTGTTTGTCATCGAATAAGTGGTCGGCCCATGTTCAAAAAAATCCTGATCGCCAACCGGGGTGAAATTGCCTTGCGGGTCCAGCGCGCTTGCCGTGAGATGGGCATCAAGGCGGTGATGGTTTATTCCGAAGCCGATCGCGATGCCAAGTATGTGCGCCTGGCGGATGAGTCGGTCTGTATCGGGCCGGCGGCTTCGGGGCAGAGCTACCTCAGCATGCCCGCCATCATCTCCGCGGCCGAGGTGACCGACGCCGAAGCCATTCACCCCGGCTACGGATTCCTGTCGGAGAACGCCGATTTCGCCGAGCGGGTCGAGCAGAGCGGGTTCACCTTCATCGGTCCATCGCCCGAGTCGATTCGCCTGATGGGCGACAAGGTGTCGGCCAAACAGGCCATGATCCGCGCCGGCGTGCCTTGCGTGCCCGGTTCGGACGGCGCCTTGCCCGATGATCCGGTCATCATCAAGCGCACCGCCAAGGCGGTGGGCTACCCGGTCATCATCAAGGCGGCGGGCGGTGGTGGCGGTCGCGGCATGCGCGTCGTGCACACCGAGGCGGCGCTGCTGCACGCGGTGCAGACCACCAAGGCCGAGGCCGGGGCCGCTTTCGGCAACCCCGAGGTGTACATGGAGAAGTTTCTCCAGAACCCGCGCCACATCGAGATCCAGGTGATGGCGGACACGCACCGCAACGCGGTGTACCTCGGCGAGCGCGACTGTTCCATGCAGCGGCGCCACCAGAAGGTGATCGAAGAAGCGCCGGCGCCCGGCATCCCTCGTCGCCTGATCGAAAAGATCGGTGAGCGCTGCGCGGCCGCCTGCAAGAAAATCGGCTACCGGGGTGCGGGCACCTTCGAGTTCCTGTTTGAAAACGGCGAGTTCTATTTCATCGAGATGAACACCCGCGTGCAGGTGGAACACCCGGTGACCGAATGGATCACGGGCGTGGACATCGTGCGCACCCAGATCGCGGTGGCGGCTGGCGAGAAGCTGCCCTTCACGCAGCGCCAGATCCAGTTGCGCGGCCACGCCATCGAGGTCCGGATCAACGCCGAAGACGCCTACAAGTTCACGCCCTCGCCGGGCCGCATCACCACCTGGCATATGCCCGGAGGGCCGGGGGTGCGTGTCGACTCGCACGCCTACGCCAACTACTTCGTGCCGCCGAACTACGATTCGATGATCGGCAAGATCATCGTGCACGGCGATACGCGTGAACAGGCCTTGGCGCGCATGCGCACAGCGCTGGCCGAAACCGTGATCGAAGGCATCAAGACCAACATCCCGCTGCACCGCGAACTGATGGTCGACGCCAGTTTTGTGACCGGTGGCACCAACATCCACTACCTTGAAGAGTGGTTGTCCCAGCGTGAGAGGTAAGCCTCTCCCCCGAAGGGCCTTCGGCGCCTTCCCCTCAGGGGGAAACACCTGCGGCCCGGCAAAGCCGGTTCCGCGGTGTGCTCGGGAAATCTCTCCTCATTTGTTGAGGTTTCGTTGACTGTTCGAAATTCACCCCATGTCCTCCCTGTATGAGTTGGTCTTGCTGGCCCCTGAAGCCGCGGTAGAGATGGTCAGCGATGCCTTGGTGGCGCTGGACGCCTTGAGCGTCTCGGTGGAGGACGCAGATGCCCTGACGCCGTCCGAGCAGGCGCTGTTTGGCGAGCCGGGCATGCCGGCGCCCAAGGCCGGCTGGAACCGCTCGCGCGTGGTGGCGCTGTTCCAGACCGAAGCCGAAGCGCGCGAAGCGGCGGCGTTGTTGATCGTGCAGGACTTTTTTGAAGGCTGTGAGGTGCTGAGTGTGCAGGCCGTGGTCGAGCAGGATTGGGTGCGTCTGACCCAGTCGCAGTTCGACCCGGTGGAGATCACGCCCACCTTCTGGATCGTGCCGAGCTGGCACGAACCGCCCGCCGCGGCGCAGCAGGTGATCCGGCTCGATCCGGGCCTGGCGTTCGGCACAGGGACCCATCCGACGACGCGCATGTGTCTGCGCTGGACGGCGCGACAGGGTGCGCAGGGGCAGCGGGTGCTCGACTACGGTTGTGGTTCGGGCATCCTGGCCATCGGTGCGGCCAAGCACGGGGCGCGCGAGATCGACGCGGTCGACATCGACCCCGCTGCGGTCGAAGCCACGCGGCTCAACGCCGCGGCCAATCACGCCCAGCTGAATGCGGGTCTGCCCGACCGGGCACTGGGCGAATACGACCTGGTGCTGGCCAACATCCTGGCCACGCCGCTGAAGGTGCTGGCGCCGCTGCTTTGCAGCCATGTGCGCGCCGGTGGGCACCTGGTGCTGGCCGGCATTCTGGCGCGGCAGGCCGATGAACTGAGGGAGGCCTATGCCCCCTGGGTGACTCTGTCCGTCAGCGACGAAGAGGATGGCTGGATCCTGATGACCGCGGTCAAGGCCTGAAGCCTTGATGCGTCGCAATGCCTGATGCCTGCGTCGCGGCCGGCGGGCCGGTCGGGCACTGCCGGCCTGCAATAATCTTGGCATGAGTTTCACCACCCGTTGTCCGGCTTGCGGAACGATGTTCAAGGTCGTGCCCGACCAGTTGAAGATCTCCGACGGCTGGGTGCGTTGTGGCCACTGCGCCGATGTGTTCGACGCCACGCTGTACCTGCAGACCTGGGAGGCGCCAGCACCCGAACCCCAGCTGGTACCCGCGGCGGCCCCGGCAGCGGCATCCGAATCACCCCAACCGTCCGGCACGGCGCCAGCCTCGGTGCCATCGGAGACAGCGAACGACCTTCCGACCCAGGCGCTGTTGGCCCCTGCCATCAAAGAGGCCATCCCGCAAGCCACAGGGGCCTGGGACCCCAGCGCCGCGGTCATCGAGGATGCCAACGAACTGTCCGGTCAAACGCCCCAAAACGGGTGGTTGGCGTCGTCCGATATCGACGACGGTGACTGGCTTCTCGCGCCGCCCGCAGAAGAATGGTCGCCGCAGCAGGAAGCACAAGATGCTGCTGACTGGCAGGCACTGCAGGCGCCCGTCGACCCACCGTTTGAATCGCCCTTCGCGCCGCTGGAGGCCGTGCACGCGCTGGCCGAATCCGGGCCACTGGACTTCGAAGGCCAGCTGGAGCTGGCCAACCAGCCGGAGTCGCCGGCGGTGGCGAGCCGGGATGACGGTGCGGACTTTCAGGCGGAACTGAAACGGTTCGCTGCCGCTGCGGCCGGCGCTTCCCGGGCCGTTGAGGCCGAAGTCAAAACGGCACCGCCACCACCTGCACCTGTTCCTCCATCTGCGCCTGCGCCTGCGCCTGTGCCCCAACCCGAAAGGGTCTCGCTGGAAGACGATCAGGCTGTGCAGGAAGTCGAGCCCGGCTTTGTGCTGCAGGCCCGGCGACAGGCCTTCTGGCGTTCCCCGGGCATGCGCTCGGCGCTGCTGTTGCTGGCGGTGACTTTGGCGGCGTTGCTTGCGGCGCAGTGGGCTGTGCAGGAGCGCGATCAACTCGCCGCCCGGCAACCTTCTCTGGTACCCCTGCTGAACCTGTTGTGCGAACCCTCGGGGTGCGTGCTGCAGGCGCCACGCAACATCGATGCGGTGGTGATCGACAGCTCGACCCTGGTCCGCCGTCTGGGCAACTTCTACTCTTTCGACCTGGTGCTCAAGAACAGCGCCTCCACACCGGTGGCCATGCCGGCGCTGGAGCTCAGCCTCACCGACACCGCCGACGCCGTGATAACGCGCCGCGTTTTTCTGGCGGAAGAGTTGCCCGGTGCGCCAGCCGTCTTGCCCGCCCAGAGCACGCAGGCGGTCAGCCTGCGTCTCTCGCTCGCCGAGGGCGGGGCGAGCGCCATGGCGGGTTACCGTGCACTCGTTTTTTATCCCTGAACCCTCCCACTCCCACCATGTCCATCCTCATCTGCGGCTCGCTCGCCTTCGACACCATCATGACGTTTGAGGGCCGCTTTGCCGAGCAGATCCTGCCCAGCCAGTTGCACATCCTGAACGTTTCCTTCCTGGTGCCGGGCCTGCGGCGCGAATACGGTGGCTGTGCCGGCAACATCGCCTATGGCCTGAGGCAGCTGGGCTCACCGGCTGTGCCGCTGGCCATGGTGGGCAACGACGCGCAAGACTACCTGGGGCGACTGCAAGGGCTGGGCGTGGACACGCGTTTCATCGGCACGACCTCGGACAACTACACCGCCCAGGCCATGATCATGACCGACCGTGACAACAACCAGATCACGGCCTTTCACCCGGGCGCGATGTCCGAGGCCCATGCGAACGCAGTACCGACCGATGCGGGCATTCGGCTGGCCATCGTCTCGCCCGATGGCCGAGACGCCATGTTGCAGCACGCGCAGCAACTGCACGCCGCGGGTATCCCGTTCGTGTTCGATCCGGGTCAGGGTCTGCCCATGTTCAACGGCGAAGAGCTGGCGCAGTTCATCGAGCTCGCGACCTGGGTCACCGTGAACGATTACGAGGGCAAGATGCTCAGCGACCGCACCGGTCTGAGCTTTGAGGCCATCGCGGCGCGGGTCAAGGGGTTGATCGTCACCCTCGGCGAGCACGGGTGTGAGGTCTGGGAGCAGGGCAGCAAGACTTTGGTGCCCGGTGTGAAAGCGACCGAGGTGCTCGACCCCACGGGGTGCGGTGATGCCTTCCGCGCGGCCTTGCTGCACGGTCTGGCACAAGGCTGGTCGTTGCCGCGCTGTGCCGAGCTGGGCAACCGCATCGGCGCGGCCAAGATCGCCAGTCGCGGGGGACAGAACTACACGCTGGTGGGCTGATCGACGCACACCACCAATGAAAAAGCCCGGCGCTTTCACGCCGGGCTTGTCAAGTCATCGCAGGGACGACTTCAGGGCTTGCTGGACGTCGGGAACGGCCAGGCAGCCTGAGGGTTCAGCTTGGTTTGAGCTGCTGGTGCCGCAGGGGCTGCCGGCTTCTTGGCCGGCTCAGCTTTTTTTGCGGGGGCTGCCTTTTTCACGACGGCTTTTTTGGCCGGTGCAGCTTTCTTGGCCGGAGCGGCCTTCTTCGCTGGGGCTGCCTTCTTCACGACGGCTTTTTTGGCCGGTGCAGCTTTCTTGGCCGGAGCGGCCTTCTTCGCTGGGGCGGCCTTTTTCACGACGGCTTTTTTGGCCGGTGCAGCTTTCTTGGCCGGAGCGGCCTTCTTCGCTGGAGCTGCCTTTTTCACGACAGCTTTTTTGGCCGGTGCAGCTTTCTTGGCCGGAGCGGCCTTCTTCGCTGGGGCTGCCTTTTTCACGACGGCTTTTTTGGCCGGTGCAGCTTTCTTGGCCGGAGCGGCCTTCTTCGCTGGGGCTGCCTTCTTCACGACGGCTTTCTTGGCCGGAGCGGCCTTTTTAGCCGGAGCGGCTTTCGTTGCCGGAGCGGCCTTTTTGGCCGGGGCTTTTTTCGCAGTTGCCATTGTTTTCTCCTTGATCAAGTTGCAAAGAGCACTTCAGTCGGTCTTTGTGCCGATGAAGTGATTCAAGGCCCTGGGGTCGTGCGGATGCATCCACGGCTGACCCCAAGGCGTTGAATCCTGTGACAAAACCCTGACCCCAACGCCAGGGCGCAGGGAGCAGGGTTCTGAATGTTCAAAAAACATGTGATGAATGGTTGCGGCCCCGGGTGGTGACTGTGTCAGTCCCAGGAAAGCGCTCCGCCAGACTGGTATTCGATCACGCGGGTTTCGAAGAAATTGCGTTCCTTTTTGAGGTCGATCATTTCGCTCATCCAGGGGAACGGATTTTCTTCGTTCGGGAACATGGGCTCCAAACCGATCTGTGTGGCGCGCCGGTTGGCGATGTAGCGCAGATAGCCTTTGAACATGGACGCGTTGAGGCCGAGCACGCCACGCGGCATGGTGTCTTCGGCGTAGCGGTACTCCAGTTCAACCGCCTTCATGAAAAGCGCCTTGATCTCGGCCTTGAACTCAGCCGTCCAGAGCATCGGGTTCTCCATCTTGATCGCGTTGATCAGATCGATGCCGAAATTGCAATGCATGGACTCGTCGCGCAGGATGTATTGGTACTGCTCGGCGGCGCCGGTCATCTTGTTCTGGCGACCCAGCGCGAGGATCTGTGTGAAGCCAACATAGAAAAACAGGCCTTCCATCAGGCAGGCGAAGACGATCAGACTTTTCAGCAGGGTCTGGTCGTTCTCGGGCGAACCGGTGGCGAAAGCCGGGTCCATGATCGCTTCGATGAAGGGGATCAGGAACTCATCCTTGTCGCGGATCGACTGCACTTCGTTGTAGGCGTTGAAGATCTCGGATTCGTCCAGGCCCAGCGACTCCACGATGTATTGGTAGGCGTGCGTGTGGATCGCTTCTTCAAAGGCCTGGCGCAGCAGGAACTGGCGACACTCGGGCGCGGTGATGTGGCGGTAGGTACCGAGCACGATGTTGTTGGCGGCCAGCGAATCGGCGGTGGTGAAGAAGCCGAGGTTGCGCTTGACGATGCGGCGCTCGTCTTCGGTCAGGCCGTTCGGGTCTTTCCAGAGCGCGATGTCGCGGCTCATGTTCACTTCCTGCGGCATCCAGTGGTTGGCGCAGGTGGCGAGGTATTTCTCCCAAGCCCATTTGTATTTGAACGGCACCAGTTGGTTGACGTCGGTCTTGCCGTTGATGATGCGCTTGTCGGCCGCGTTGACGCGGTGTGCACTCGGCGTGGCCTTGGGTGCAGTGAAAGCGGGGGAGGGATTTGTCGCGGAGGACAGTGACGCTTGCACACCCGGCATGTGAGGTGGCAGGGGAATCGATGCGGGCTTCGAGGAGGGAGTAACTTGATCGTCCCAGGTCAACATAGGTGTGTCCAATTCGGTGGATTATCGAAGTGTCTGCATGAAATGCAAAGGACTCATGCGTGTGATGAATGTTTTGTGTTGCGGTGTCGCATCGAATGCGCGACGTTCAGCACCACAACACGCACACACAACACATGCAAAGGTCATTGGCAGGCTTCGCAACCGGGGTCATCGATCGCGCAAAACTTGATGTCGGTCGCAGGTTCATCAGCCACCGCAGTCGCCGCAGTTGCACTCATCGAAGCATCATTGCCGTGCACCGAGACCGCGTTGAGCTGACCGGTGCGACCGGTGGATTTTTCGGCTTGTGTGGCCGAGGTGGTGCGCAGGTAGTAGGTGGTCTTGAGGCCTCGCAACCACGCGAGCTTGTAGGTGTCGTCGAGCTTCTTGCCCGAGGCGCCGGCCATGTAGATGTTCAGACTCTGCGCCTGGTCTATCCACTTCTGGCGGCGCGCTGCGGCTTCCACCAGCCACAGCGGTTCCACTTCGAAGGCGGTGGCGTACAGCGCCTTCACTTCCTGCGGCACGCGGTCGATGGAACGCAGCGAACCGTCGAAGTGTTTGAGGTCCATGACCATCACGTCGTCCCACAGGCCCAGGCGCTTCAGGTCTTTCACCAGGTAGCTGTTGATGACCGTGAACTCGCCCGACAGGTTGGACTTGACCGAGAGGTTGCCGAAGCATGGCTCGATGGAGGCGTCCACACCGATGATGTTGGAGATGGTCGCGGTCGGCGCGATGGCCACACAGTTGGAGTTGCGCATGCCGTCGGTGGCGATCTTCTGTCGCAGCGCATCCCAGTCCAGCGTGCTGCTGCGGTCCACGTCCACATAACCACCGCGCTCTTGCGCCAACAGGTCCAGCGTGTCGGGCGGCAGGATGCCTTGGTCCCACAGCGAGCCCTTGTAGCTGGCGTAACGGCCGCGCTCGCGGGCCAGTTCGGTGGAGGCCCAGTAGGCGTGGTAACAGACCGCTTCCATCGATCTGTCGGCGAACTCCACCGCGTCGTTGGACGCGTAGGGGATGCGCAGTTCGTACAGGGCGTCCTGGAAGCCCATGATGCCGAGCCCGACCGGGCGGTGGCGCATGTTGGAGTCGCGCGCCTTTTTGACGGCGTAGTAGTTGATGTCGATCACGTTGTCGAGCATGCGCATCGCGGTCTTGATGGTGACCTGCAGCTTGTCGTGGTCGAGCACCTTGGCGCCGTCGTCGGTGCGCTTGATGTGGTTGAGCAGGTTGACCGAACCCAGGTTGCAGACCGCGGTTTCGGTGTCGCTGGTGTTGAGCGTGATCTCGGTGCAGAGGTTGGAGCTGTGCACCACGCCGGCGTGTTGCTGCGGTGAGCGGACGTTGCAGGCGTCCTTGAAGGTGATCCAGGGGTGGCCGGTCTCGAACAGCATCGAGAGCATCTTGCGCCACATGTCGGTGGCGGCCAGCTTGCGGTAGGGCTTGATCTCGCCGCGCGCGGCCTTTTCTTCGTAGGCGGCGTAGGCCTTTTCAAAGTCGGCGCCAAACAGGTCGTGCAGGTCGGGCACGTCGTTGGGCGAGAACAGGCTCCACTCACCTTTCTCCATCACGCGCTTCATGAACAGGTCGGGAATCCAGTTCGCCGTGTTCATGTCGTGCGTGCGGCGGCGGTCGTCGCCGGTGTTCTTGCGCAGCTCCAGGAATTCTTCGATGTCCAGGTGCCAGGTTTCCAGGTAGGTGCAGACCGCGCCCTTGCGCTTGCCGCCCTGGTTCACCGCGACGGCGGTGTCGTTCACCACTTTCAGGAACGGCACCACGCCTTGCGATTCGCCGTTGGTGCCCTTGATGTGGGCGCCCAGGGCGCGCACGCGGGTCCAATCGTTGCCCAGGCCACCAGCGAACTTGGACAGCAGCGCGTTTTCCTTGATCGATTCGTAGATGCCGTCGAGGTCGTCGGGCACGGTGGTCAGGTAGCAGCTGGAGAGTTGCGATCGGCGGGTGCCGCTGTTGAACAGCGTGGGCGTGGACGACATGAAGTCGAACGAGGACAGCACCTCGTAGAACTCGATGGCGCGGGCTTCGCGATCGATCTCGTTGAGCGAGAGGCCCATGGCCACGCGCATGAAGAAAGCCTGCGGCAGTTCGATGCGGCTCTTGCGCACGTGCAGGAAGTAGCGGTCGTACAGGGTCTGCAGGCCGAGGTAGTCGAACTGCAGGTCGCGTTCGGGTTTGAGGGCGGCACCCAGCCGGGCCAGGTCGAACTGCTGCAGCTTCTCGTCGAGCAGCTCGTTCTGCACGCCCTTCTTGATGAAATGCGGGAAGTAGTCGGCGTAGCGCGCACCCATCTCGCTGGACGGGACTTCTTCGCCGATCACTTCCTTGACGATGGTGTGCAGCAGCAGGCGGGCGGTTGCGTAGGTGTAGTCCGGGTCTTTTTCGATCAGGGTGCGCGCCGCCAGGATGGAGGCCTTGTAGACCTCTTCGATCGGCACGCCGTCGTACAGGTTGCGCTTGGTCTCGGCGACGATCGGGTCGGCCTTGACGTCTTTGCCCAGGCCCTTGCAGGCGTCTTCGATCAGGTGCTGCAGGCGGTTCAGGTCCAGCGGCACGCGCTGACCGCCGTCCATCACGTGCAGCAGGGATTCGGCGGGTTTGGCTTGCTCGGCCTGGTGGGCACGCTCCTGCGTGCGGCGTTCGCGGTACAGCACGTAGGCACGGGCCACTTCGTGGTGACCGCTGCGCATCAGGCCGAGTTCGACCTGGTCCTGCACGTCTTCAATATGAAAGGTGCCGCCGGCGGGGCGCGAGCGCATCAGCGCGCGCACCACGTTCTGCGTCAGGGCGTCCACCGTTTCGCGCACGCTGGCCGAGGCCGCGCCCTGGGTGCCATGCACCGCCAGAAAGGCTTTCATCAGCGCCACCGCGATCTTGCTCGGCTCAAAAGGCACGACCGCGCCGTTGCGGCGGATGATCTGGTACTGGGCAAAAACCGAGCTGGCGCTGTCGGGCATGGCAGCGCTGGTGGCAGCAGCGGAATGCATCGCGGACGCGGTGGCGGAGGTGGGGGATTGGGCTGTCAGCATGGTTCCTCTTTCGTTTGTTTTGTGTCGGCGGCGAAGGCGCGCGGTGTCGGATGGCAGCGGGATGGGGAGGCCGGGTCCAGGGCAGATCCGATGGCTTGACCGGATCTGCGCAAGCGTGTCATGGGAGGGTTTCAAGCCATGTGACCGGGCGACCGCAACGCGCAGGGCACACTATATCTGGTGTGTGACGGGTGTTCAAGCCACTACCAGTAGTGTTTGTACAAAATCTTCATCCCGCGCGATGTGTCCATTTTTGCAGCCAAAAAGGTTGGGGATTTCCCGTGCTGCTTCAATGTCAAAAGATGTGTTGTGACCGCGCAATGTGCCTTGCTGTTGCTTTTTTTTTGCAGCATCGATGCGGGCTGCCAGCGGTTTTGTCGTTGAAAGCGGCGTCAATAGCGCACTGTGTCCACTGCGGGCTTTAAGGTCCGGCAGGCTTCAGGCCGCAACGTCGGTTTTCGGAGGCGTGTCGCCAGGAAAACACGCATGGGCCCAGCCCAGACTTTGTTGTAGACGCGTCCAGTCGAACCCGCTGCCGGGGTCCTGCTTGCGGCCGGGAGCGATGTGCTCGTGGCCTGCCACGTAGGCGATCGGGTAACGCACGCCGAGGCCGGCGCACAGGCGGGTCAGGCTGTCGTATTGCGCGCTGGTGAAGGAATCGCCTTCCAGGCCCTCCAGCTCGATGCCGATGGAGTCGTCGTTGCAGTTGCTGCGACCACGCCAGCAGGAACTGCCGGCGTGCCAGGCGCGTGCGTCGGCATCCACAAACTGCACCAGCTCGCCATCGCGGCGGATTAAAAAATGCGCCGAGACTTCCATGCCACGGATCTGCTGGAAGTAGGGATGGGCGTCCCAGTCGAGTTGGTTGGTGAAGAGCTGTTCCACTTCCGGGCCGCCGTAGACACCGGGCGGCAGGCTGATGGAGTGGATCACGATCAGGTCGATCCGTGCACCCTCGGGGCGCGGACCGAAATTGGGCGATGCGCAGTGGCGGGCGGCACCGAACCAGCCGCCCTCCCAGGTGGTTGGCGACACGGGCCGATCGCCAGCTTCAGGTTTCATCGTCACCGTCCGCGGGTGTGGCAATGCCCAGCCGCTGGATGCGGTAGCGCATCTGGCGCAGGTTCAGACCCAGGCGTGCTGCGGCGGCGGTGCGGTTGAAATCGGTTTCCTTCAGTGCCTTGAGCAGGACCTGGCGCTCCTGGTCGTCCAGGTAGGTCTGCAGGTCGGGCGGTATGCCCGCGGCCGGGTCCGGTGCCGGGGTGGGCACCGCGAACGCGGCTGTCGTTGACGGGCTCTCGGGGCGCATCGCCGTGTCGCTCGTGTCACCGAAATCGTCAGCCTGCAGCACCGCACCGCTGCTGAGTGCGAGCGCGCGTTGCAGCAGGTTTTCCAGTTCACGCACATTGCCGGGCAACTCGCAGGCCTGCAACCAGGCCAGAGCCGTGTCGGACAATTCGGGCACCGGCTGGCCCGATTCGCTGCAGATGCGCTGCAGCAGGGCGTGGGCCAGTTCGGACAGGTCTTCGCGCCGTTCGCGCAGGGCGGGTGTGCGCAGGCTGATCACATTCAGCCGGTAGAACAGGTCTTGCCGGAACTCGCCACTTTTGACGAGTGCGGCCAGATCGCGGTGCGTGGCGCTGACCAGGCGAACGTCCACCGCTTCTTCCTGCACGCCGCCGAGCGGGCGCACGCGGCGCTCCTGGATCACGCGCAGCAGCTTGGCCTGCATCTGGAGTGGCAGGTCGCCGATTTCGTCGAGGAACAGGGTGCCGCCCTTGGCCGCCAGGAAATAGCCTTCGCGGTCCTGGGTAGCGCCCGTGAAGGCACCCTTGCGGGCACCGAAAAATTCGGCCTCGATCAGGTTTTCAGGGATGGCACCGCAGTTGACCGCAACGAAGGGGCCGTTGGCGCGGTGGCTGCATTCGTGCACCGCGCGCGCCACCAGTTCCTTGCCGGTACCCGATTCGCCCAGGATGAGCACGGGCGCCATGCTGGTCGCCACTTTTTCAATGCGGTTGCGGATCTGCACCATGCAGCCCGAGGTGCCGACGATGCGCCCCAGGGCCTGGACGCCGGCCGGTGGCGGCGGGGCGCTGCGCGGAATGGCTTCGCCCGAAGGCGGCCGCATCGCGGACGGGTACCGCTGGCTTTGCAGCGCGGCCGTCACCGCGGCGCGCAGCTGCTTGAGGTCCACCGGTTTGGTGAGGTAGTCGAAGGCGCCGGTCTTGAGCGCTTCGACCGCGTTCTCGGCCGAACCGTAGGCGGTGATGACGATGCTCTTTTCGGTGCGCTGATCGGCGCCCAGTTCGCGCAGCAATTCCAGGCCCAGCCCGTCGGGCAGTCGCATGTCGGTGATCAGCACGTCAAAGTGGCGTTGCGCCAGCCACTCGCGGGCCTGGGTGAGGTCGGGGGCGGACACCACTTCGTGTCCTTCGCGCAGCAGCGTCAACTCGTAGAGGGTGCGCAGGTCCGGCTCGTCGTCGACGACCAGGATGGACGTGGGAGTGGATGCGGTCATCGATCGGTGGTGGGGGTCACAGTGTGGACAGGGCCGGCGGGTCCGCCTGGGAGGGGCCAGGGCGGGTCAGACCGGGCACCGAGTCTCCCATGGGATAGGCCAGGCTTTGCTGTGCGGGCGGGCTGCCCGCTGTGGCGCCGGACAGAAGCACAAAGAACTCGTTGCCCTCACGCTGGTCGAGCCGGCTGCGCTGGTAGGCGATCTGTGCCCCGTAGCGCTCGCACAGCTCCCGGCAGATGTACAGGCCCAGGCCGCTGGAGCGGCTCTCAGAAGAAAAGAAGGGTTCGAACAGGTGGCGCAACACGCTGGCTTCCAGCGGTGCGCCATCGCTCCAGACCGACAGGCGCACGCGGTCTGTGCCGCCGGGCTGCGTGATGACGCGGATGGAAGAGGGCGTGCCACTGGCGTGGCGCAGGGCGTTGTCCAGCAGGTTGATCAGCAGGCGCCGCAGGTGCTCGGGGTCGAAACTCACATGGGCTTGTGGCGCGTGCAGGTGCACACCCATAATGCCCTGGAGCTGGTTCTGGCGGTTCCACTCGTGCGTGATCTGGCGCACCGTCGGATCCAGTGGCAGCGCCGCCGCGTACGCCCCGTCCTGGTGGGGTTGGACACGCGCCACATTGAGGATGTCGTCCACGATGCGTGAGAGCCGCTGGGCGTTCTGCTCGATCATGCGTGTGAGCCGCTTTTGCCCGGGTTCCACCACTTCTTCGTCGAGCAGCGCGTTGGCCTGGGTGATGGCCGACAGCGGGTTGCGGATTTCGTGTGCCACGGCCGCCGACATGCGACCCATGGAGGCCAGCTTCTCGGTGCGCACGCGGGCCTCGACTTCACGCAGGTCCTCCAGGAACAGCACGCACAGGGCGGCCTGCGCCTGGCCCTGGGTGCGCGTGAGCCGGGTGCGAGCGAAGAACCGGTGCGAGGTGAATTCGTCGAGGTCGATGCGAACCTCGGACTCCATGGGCTGTCCGAGCGCGAAGCTTTCGTTCACCAGATGGGACAGCCCCTCCCACCCGTGGCGCGCCGACAGTAACAGCTTGGCGGCGTGCGGGTAGTGCTCGCCCATGAGCATGGACTTGGCCGCCGGATTGGCGTTGCGCACCACGCCGTGCGGGTCGACCACCAGCACGCCTTCGCTCAGGCTCTCGATCACCAGTTCGTTGACCTGGGCCTGCGCGCGGGCGGCGGCCTGGCTGCTCTGGGCCAGCACCTCTTCGCGCGCCAGCCTCACGGCGAGCTGGTTGGCCAGCAGGGCAATGATGAAGAAACCGGTGCCCGTCAGACCCGCCTGCAGGAAGCGCGAGGCGGAGACTTCGCTCAGCAACGCCGCGCTCGCGGCCGCTTCACCGAGCAGGAACAGCGTGACGCTCGCTGCCGTGGCAAGTGCCAGAGTCATCGACCCCAGGACCGCCGCCAGCAGCACCGGCAAGGCAAACAGGGGCGTGTAGTTGAGGCCGCCCTGCTGGAAGAACTGCAGCAGGGCGAACACCAGCAGGTCAACGCCGATGGTCAGCGGCCACTGCAGGCCGCCGGCTTTCCCCGGGTTGGCCACCGGCCACCAGAACATCACGGCCAGCGCGGCGGTGAGGTGCAGGGCGCTGACCAGCACCAGCCAGTTCGGGCCGCCGCTGTGGTTGAGCAGCTCGAACACCTGCAAGGCCAGCAAGACAGCGGCAATGAAGGCCCTGGCCCGCATGAAGGCGCGCCACAGGCGCTCGAAGGCGTGGCGCCGCTGTTCGCGCCCCAGCGATCCGTGGTCCTCAAAGGTGGAGAACCAGGAGGGCGCGAAACTGGGGTTGTGGTCCTGGGCCATGGGTGTTCTTGCCTGACGCTCAGGCCCGGATCAGCTGCCCTGGCGCTCGTGCAGCGCGCGGTGTTCGGCGCAGCAGTAGGCCCCTCGCGGACCTTTGATGGCCTCGTTCTCGGGCAGGTGCGCGCCACACTGCAGGCAGGCGACCATGGCCACGGGCGCGAGGGGTTTTCGGGGCGCCGGGGCTTGGCCACGGTCAAGGTCCTGCGAGCGGTTGTTGCGCCAGACCCAGAACGCCACCAGGACCACCGCCAGTACGAGCAGGAATTTCATGTCAGTTTTTCACGGCGCCGAAGCGCCATCCGCATCGCATGAATCGGTTCAACCCAGAGGCACCGCCGGGCCGGCTTTGCCGGACGGCCAGTGCCGCTCCCCTTGAGGGGGGTGACGCGAAGCGGCGCGGGGGGTGTTTCATCCTAGGCTCTCTGCAGCACGACTTCGAGCACGAAGCGGGAGCCGACGTACCCGAGCAGCAGAAAGCCTGCGCCGACGTAGAGGGTGCGCACCGCGGCGCGGCCCCGCCAGCCCAGCCGCCAGCGGCCGACGAGCAAGACGCCCATGGTCAGCCAGGCCAGCACCGAGAAGGCTGTCTTGTGGTCCCAGACCCAGCCGTGGTTGAGCGTCCCCGAGAACCACCAGCCGGCCAGCAGCGTGGCGCTCAGCAGCGCAAAACCGGCCGCCACGAAGCGGAAGGTCAGCCGTTCCAGGGTCAGCAGCGGCAGGGAGGTGTCGGCCGAGGCGCCCAGGCGCATGGACTTCTCTGCCCGCTGCATCATCCAGGCGTGCACCACGGCCGCGGCGATGAGTCCGTAGGAGGCGATGCCCAGTGCCCAGTGCAGTGGCAGCCAGCTCGACCGCAGGGCCGGGTAGGGCGAGCCGGGGAAGACCAGGGCCAGCAGCACCGCCGCCGTGCCCAGCACGGCCAGCGTCCAGCGTGCGCGCATCTGGGGATACAGCCGTGTCTCCACCAGATACACCGTCAGGACCAGCCAGGCGGTGACCGAGAGCGCGGGCGCGAAGCCAAAGCGGGGCGGGTGTTCGAGCAGGCCCGATGCGAGCACGAGCAGGTGCAGCAGCCAGGCAATGGCCAGCACGCCGCGAGTCTGCGCTGCCGTCAGGCGCGGGTGGGCCCAGGCCAGCACGGCGTACGACAGCGCCGCCACCGCGGACAGCAGGGCGGCGGGCGGGTTTGTCGACAGGGTGGGCAACAGGTTCATTGGTTCAGCGCGGTACGCAGCAGGCGCCACAGGGCACGGCTAAAATCATCCGCACAGTTTAACGGTCTTGCCCCGACCGAGTTCGCCGGGCACCGGCCAGTCCATCCGGGACGCGCAGGCCTCCCGTCCGACCCGTCGCCGCCCTTCCCGGCGCCCACCAGCACACCCGAGCACACCATGGCATCAGCCCTCTCAGACCGCCTCTCACGCATCGTCAAGGAAATGCGCGGCCAGGCCCGCATCACCGAAGGCAACGTCGCCGACATGCTGCGCGAGGTGCGCATGGCCCTGCTGGAGGCCGACGTGGCGCTGCCGGTGGTGCGCGACTTCATCGCCCGGGTGAAAGAAAAGGCGCTGGGCCAGGAGGTGATCGGTTCGCTCTCGCCGGGGCAGGCGCTGGTGAGCATCGTCAACCGCGAACTGGCCGCCACCATGGGCGAGGGCGTGTCGGACATCAACCTCGCGGCCCAGCCGCCGGCGGTGATCCTGATGGCCGGCCTGCAGGGTGCCGGTAAAACGACGACCACCGCCAAGCTGGCCAAACACCTGATCGAGAAGCGCAAGAAGAAGGTGCTCACGGTCTCGGGTGACATCTACCGCCCGGCGGCCATCGAACAGCTGAAGACCGTGACCGCGCAGGCCGGCGCCGAGTGGTTCCCGAGCACGCCCGACCAGAAACCGGTGGACATCGCGCGCGCCGCCATCGACTACGCGCGCCGGCACTACTTTGATGTGCTGCTGGTCGACACGGCCGGCCGCCTGGCGATCGACGAAGCGCTGATGCGCGAGATCCAGGAACTGCACGCGGTGCTCAACCCGGTGGAAACGCTCTTCGTGGTGGACGCCATGCAGGGACAGGACGCGATCAACACCGCCAAGGCCTTCAAGGATGCGCTGCCGCTGACCGGCATCGTCCTCACCAAGCTCGACGGCGATTCGCGCGGCGGCGCGGCGTTGTCGGTGCGCAGCGTCACCGGCGTGCCGATCAAGTTCGCCGGTGTGTCCGAGAAGATCGATGGTCTGGAGGTGTTCGACGCCGAGCGCCACGCCGGCCGCATCCTGGGCATGGGCGACATCCTGGCCCTGGTCGAGCAGGTCACGGCCGGTGTGGACATGGCCGCGGCGCAGAAGCTGGCCGCCAAGGTCAAGAGCGGCGAGGGCTTTGACCTCAACGATTTTCTTGACCAGATCCGCCAGATGAAACAGATGGGCGGGCTTTCCAGTCTGATGGACAAGCTGCCCAGCGCCATGACCGCCAAGGCGGGTCAGGTGGACATGGACCGCGCTGAAAAAGACATCAAGCGCAAGGAAGGCATCATCTGCAGCATGACGCTCAGGGAGCGCAGCAGGCCCGAGCTGATCAAGGCCACGCGCAAGCGCCGCATCGCCGCCGGTGCCGGCGTGCAGGTGCAGGAAGTCAACCGCCTGCTCAAGGAGTTCGAGCAGATGCAGGGCATGATGAAAAAGATGAAGGGCGGCGGCCTGATGAAGATGATGAAGCGCATGGGTGGCATGAAAGGCATGCCCAAGATGCCCGGCATGGGTTGACCGAAGTCAAGTGAGGGGCATGGTCAGCGGCCCATACTCCCTGCCCATGCTGACTGGTATCGAAATGGCGCTGGCTTTGGCCTGCATGGTGATGGCCTTGTGGTTCCGCCCCTGGCGCATGCTGGCGGGCCCCTTGCTCACGCCCGCGCTGGCTGCGCTCGCCCTGTTGCCCTGGCTCTGGCTGTTGCCTCAGAAGATGCCGCAAGGCCTTCAGGTGCAGCTCTCGGGGGCCTGTCTGCTGGTCCTGATGCTGGGCTGGCCGCTGGCGGTGCTGGTGCTCTCGGGCGTGGTGCTGGCCGTGTGGCTGCTGGGCCACTCGGATCCTGCTGCCGCGCTGTCCCAATGGGTCTGGATCGGTCTGGTGCCAGCCACGCTGGCGCTGGGTATCGGTGCGCTGTTGCGCCGCTGGCTGCCGCCCAATCCTTTTGTCTACACCCTGGGGCGGGGCTTTATCGGCACCGCCGCGGCGGTGTTTCTTTCGGGCGTGTTGCTGGAAACTGCCCAGCAGTGGGCCGGCGGTGCCCCACACGAGCAGGCGCTGGTGGCGCGCTGGCTCATGGCCTGGGGTGATGCCTTTCTGACGGGCATGTTCAGCGCCATCTTCGTGGCCTTCGCGCCGCAATGGCTGGCAACCTGGTCCGACGAGCGTTATCTCAAATCACCGAAGCCCTGAACGCCGGCCGGGCCTTCCGCCCGGCTCGCCGCCCGCGATCAGGCGGCCTTGAGCAGCGACAGGCGCGAGGCGTGGCGCCAGGCCCGGCGCAGCACGGCCGGTGACCACGACTCTTCCGGGATCAGCAAGGCGCCTCGGGCGCGCATCCAGGACCCGAGCGCGACGTGACCGGTGGCCACAGTGAACGGCACCGCCAGGAGCAGCGGCAGGGTCACCGGCAGCATCCAGACCAGGGCTTCGATGTTCAACGAGGCCACACCGAACACCAGCACGCCGATGACGGCTGCGATCGGAGCCAGCTGGGCGAACGCGCCGCGCCAGGCCACGCCGACCGCTTCCCGGGGCGGGGACTTCCAGTCGAGCTGGATGCCCGTGACGGCGACCAGCACGAACAGCGAGTGCGCCACCATGCGGATGGGCGCCTGAAGCAGGGCCAGGGCGCTCTCCAGCAAGGCGCTGGACAGCAGGATGCCGGCGCCGCCGAAGCCTTTTTGTTCGCCCTTGAGGAACACCGCCAGCAAGCCCAGCACGCGGGGCAGGAACAGCAGGCACAGGGTCCAGATCCAGAGACCCAGGCGTTCGCTGGACGTGTCGTACCAGCCAGGCAGCTGGCTCGGGTCGGCCACACAAAGGGCGGTGCCGAAGGCCAGGAAAGCCAGCCACATCGGCGCCGAGAGGTAGGACATGGCGCCGATGGCGAACATGGAACGGTGCACGCGGTGGATGCCGGGTTCGGCCATCAGGCGCGAGTTCTGCAGGTTGCCCTGGCACCAGCGGCGGTCGCGCTGCAGCTCGCTCAGCAGATCGGGCGGCTGCTGCTCGTAGCTGCCGGTGAGGTCGGACACCAGCCACACGTGGTAGCCGGCGCGGCGCATCAGGGCCGCTTCAACGAAATCGTGCGACATGATGCCGCCGGACATGCCGCCGGTGCCCTTGATCGGGGCCAGCGCGCAGTGCTGCATGAAGGGTTCGACACGGATGATGGCGTTGTGGCCCCAGTAGTGCGATTCACCGAGCTGCCAGAACTGCATGCCGAGGGTGAACAGACGGCCCGTGACGCGCGAACCGAACTGTTGTGCGCGCGCGTGCAGCGTGGCGTGACCGATGGCCTGGGTGGCGGTCTGGATGATGCCGGCGCTCGGATTCGCGTCCATCAGCTTGACCATGGACACCAGGCAGCTGCCGCTCATGACGCTGTCGGCGTCGAGCACCACCATGTAGTCGTAGTCCTTGCCCCAGCGGCGGCAGAAGTCGGCCACGTTGCCCGCCTTGCGGTGGGTGCGGCGCTCGCGCAGGCGGTAATACACCTCGATCGGCGGATGGCCGGGCTGCTCGGCCAGGGCCGCGCGAAGTTCTTCCCAGGCGCTGCGCTCGGCGGCGGCGATGGCGGGGTCGTAGCTGTCGGACAGCACGAAGACGTCGAACTGCTTGGCGTGGCTGGTGCCGATCAACGATTCGCAGGTGGCGCGCAGACCGGCGAACACGGTGGCCACATCTTCGTTGCAGATGGGCATGATGATGGCGGTGCGCGCGTCGGGGTTCAGCGCGTGATCGCGCACCGAGGCCGCGGTGAGCGTGTGGCGGTCGCCACGCAGCAGCACCCAGAAGCCCATGAGCGCGGTCACGAAGCCGGTGACGACCCAGGCGGACAACACGGCGAAGAGCACCAGCTGGGCCGATTGCAGCCAGGTGTGTTCATCCTCCGGCTGGGCGCTGATGTACAGGCTGGCGGCCAGCACCGTGCTCAGCAGCGTCAACATCACGAACACCGTGCGGCGCCGGTTGGCTGCGATTTCCCAGGCCTGTGGTTTCGGGAGGCCGCTGGGGTGCACCTTGGGCGTGCGCGGCGGCAGCAACCGGCTGGCGCTGGCCAGCACGGCGGTGCCGATGCTGTTCCAGAAGCCCCGCCAGGGGCGCGGCGCCATGGACCCGCGGTTGACCGGCGGGGCCGTCACCGCGTTCGGGTGGCGTTCTTCACGCAGCAGGCTGCGGCCACTCAAGGGGGCGCTCACTCGGGCAGGAGTAGTTGTGTCCATGTTTCGCTCAGGGTGTCGTTCTGGTGTTGGAGAAAGGCGCGCAGTTCGACCGGGCGGCCCGGGTCGATGCGTTCCACGCGCAGGGTCACGCGCCAGGTGCGCGTGGCCGGATTGGGGTAGGCCAGGGCTTCGAGGACCCGGCCGTTGGCGTCGGCGCTCACCACCGCGCGCACCGGGGCACCGGGGGGCAGTGCCTCCAGCGCCGGACCGGCAAAGTCCAGCACGTACTGGGGCTGGCGCGCTTGTTCGTCGGGGCTGAGCTTGGTGTAGCCATAGCCGCGGCGACTCTGGGTGACCCAGGCCGACGGAGGGCGCTGTTGCGTGTCGCCCTGCCAGGCCAGCTCGTAGGCGTACTCAAAGGGTTCGCCGGGCGTGGGCAGGGTGGCGGGCACCCAGTAGGCGACGATGTTGTCGTGGGTCTCGTCGGGCGTGGGCAACTGCACCAGTTCCACGCGGCCGGCACCCCAGTTGCCCAGCGGCTGGATCCAGGCGCTGGGGCGGCGTTCGTAGCGGGCTTCCACGTCTTCGTAGTTGGCGAAGCTGCGGTCGCGCTGCATCAGACCGAAGCCGCGCGGCTGTTGCATGGCGAACGAACTCACCACCAGCTGGCGCGGGTTCTGCAGCGGGCGCCACAGCCACTCGCCGTCCCCGGTGACCATCATCAGGCCGTCCGAGTCGTGGACTTCCGGGCGGAAGTCGGTGGCGCTGCGCTGGTTTTCGCCAAAGAGGAACATGCTGGTCAGCGGTGCCAGACCGAGTGTGTTCACCGGCGCCGACCCCGGGCGCAGGTAGATCCGGGCGTGCACAGTGGCGGTGGTCTGGGTCCCCGGACGCAGCACGAACCGGTAGGCCCCGGTGCTGCGCGGCGATTCCAGCAGGGCGTAGACGGTGATCTGCTTCGCGTCCGCCGCCGGCCGTTCCAGCCAGAACTCGGTGAAGCGCGGGAACTCTTCGCCGCTGCCGCCCACGGTGTCGATCGCGAGGCCACGGGCCGACAGGCCGTACTGCTGGCCGGCGCCGAGCGCCCGGAAGTAGCTCGCGCCGAGGAAGGCCACGAGCTCGTCCTTGTAGGCCGCGGCGTTCAGCGGGTGGTGCAGGCGGAAGCCGGCATGGCCCAGGTCGCCCCAGGCCTTGGCGTCCACGGTGTTGCGGCCGAAATCGAAATCGGTGCCGCGGTAGGGCAGGTGCCGCACGCCCTCGGGCGTGATTTCGTGGATGCGAACGGGTTGTGTCTGGTACAGGCCGAGATGGAAGAACTGGGTCTCGAAAGACCGCTTTTCCGCGCGCCAGAGCGACTGCTCGGGGCGGAAGCGGATGTCGCGCACCTGGTCGTAGTCGAGGGCGGCGAGGTCCGCGGGGAGTTTGTCGCTGTTTGCGCTGTAGGGCGCCTGTGCGCGGGTCCGGGCCAGCTGGCTGAGGGTGTTCCAGTCAAAACCCTGGGCTTGCGCGGAAGCCGCGGCCAGCATGGCCAGCAGGGCGATCAGCAGGGATCGGCTGCGCGGGATGCGGGGCGCTGGAAACGGTTGAAAAGGGGTGGGCATGCCTTGATAAGGGCAAACCCTGTGCCAGCTCTGAAAAGTCCTTTTAAATCAACTGGTTGTGAATTGATTTTGATGTGGGCGGTCGGTTGGGCGTCACTGGGGCGGCCCAGGAGGCCTGTTTTTGTCGTCGATCAGCGACAGGTAGGCGGGTGTTGGAGAAAAAGCCGTTTCAGATCAACGGTTTTTTGTTGTCACACATCGGCGACAGGGTCGCTGGGTTCGGCGCCCGCTCCGGCGCCGGCATCGCTCTTGAACAGACCCGGCGTGAGCGCGTGTTTTTGCAGCAGGCGGTAGAACTCGGTGCGGTTGCGCTGGGCCAGCCGGGCCGCATCGGCCACGTTGCCGTCGGTCATTTTGAGCAGCCCGACCAGGTATTCGCGCTCGAAGCGTTGACGCGCGTCGGCAAAGCTCAGCACCTCGGCCGAGGGTGTGCGCAGGGCGCGCTGCACCAGCGCCAGCGACACCAGGGGCGTGGTGGACAGGGCGCAGACCTGTTCGACCACGTTGTAGAGCTGGCGCACATTGCCCGGCCAGGCGGACATCGTCAGCGCCTTGAGCGCCTCGGGGGCGAAGCCGGAGCTGCGCTTGCCGTATTTGGCGGCCAGTTTGGCCAGGAAGTGGTTGGCCAGCAGGGCGATGTCTTCGCGCCGCTCGGCCAGGGTGGGCAGGGTCAGCGTGACGACGTTGAGCCGGTAGTAGAGGTCTTCACGGAACTGGCCCATGGCCATGGCGGCTTCGAGGTCGCGGTGCGTGGCCGAGATGATGCGCACGTCCACCGGCACCGACTGGCTGGACCCGAGGGGCCGCACCGCGCGCTCCTGCAGCACGCGCAGCAGCTTGACCTGCAGGGCTGGTGGCATGTCACCGATCTCGTCCAGCAGCAGCGTGCCGCCGTCGGCGGCCTGGAACAGGCCCTTGTGGTTGGCCACCGCGTCGGTGAAGGCGCCCTTCATGTGGCCGAAGAGCTCGGATTCGAGCAGGGCCTCGGGGATGGCGCCGCAGTTGACCGCGATGAACGGGCGCCTGGCGCGCGGGCTGGCCCGGTGGATCGCCCGTGCCAGCACTTCCTTGCCGGTGCCGCTGTCGCCGCGCAGCAGCACGCTGGCGTCGGACTGGGCGACCATGCGGGCCTCGGCCAGCAGATCGGCCATGCGGTTGGAGCGGCTGACGATCTCGGCACGCCACTGTTCGTCGGCGGGGTGGCTGGGGCTTGCCGGTGCGCTCAGGGCCAGGGCCTGGGCGATTTTTTCCAGCAGTTCCCGGGCTTCGTAGGGCTTGGTCAGATAGCCGTAGACACCCCGCGCCGTGGCCTCCACCGCATCCGGGATGGTGCCGTGCGCCGTGAGCAGGATCACCGGCAGCGAAGGGTGGCGCGCCCGGATCTCGTCGAACAGGGCCAGGCCGTCGCGCCCGGGCAGGCGCACGTCCGACAGGACCAGCTGCGGGCGCTCGATGTCGAGCTGGCTCAGCGCGGCTTCGGCCGAGCCGACCGCCGTGACCTGGTAACCCGCCGCGCCCAGCCGCATCGACAGCAGGCGCAGCATGTCGGCGTCGTCGTCCACCACCAGCAGGCGGGCGCGTGCCGCGGCAGGCATCGGGGATGACGGGCTGACCGGCGTGTTCATGGACTCGTCGGGCGCCCGGCACCGCGCGGTGTCAGGCTGCGTTCGATGGCGCGCATGGCTTCGAGCCGTTCGTTCAGCACCTCGATGCGGCGCTGACTGTCGCGCAGCTGCTGCGACTGCCGTTCCACGCCGTCTTCGAGGCGACGCTGATCGAGCAGGCGGGCGGCCAGCAGACGGGCCAGCGGCTTGAGGGGCGCACTCTCCGGGGCCGGGTGGGCTATGACCCGCTGCAGCAGGCCGTGCGCGCGAGCCGTGTCGGCCGGCTGGTGGCTGTGCATCAACACCAGCGCGAGCTGGAACTGGCGCGTTGGCAGGTTGCCAGGATCGCCGAGTGCGGCCTGCTCCAGCGCCAGTTCGTTCGCCGGCAGACTCCGCAGGCGGTCGGCGTAGGCGAGCATCGACTCCAGGGGCGGCGGCGCGAAGGCGTCCCCGGCCGGCGGGCTGCCCCGGTCCCCGGCGGCCAGCGCGGGGGGCATTGGCGCCGGCGGGGTGGTCTCCGCCGGCGTGGCGGGTGCTGTGGGCTGATCGATGGCGGGGGGCGTGGGTGCCACGGGTGCGGGTTCCGGTGTGGCGCAGGCGCTCAGGCACACGGCAGCGCTCAGGCACAGGGCGACGCGACGGGACCGGGTCTTCAGGTGGACGCGGCGGAACGCTCGCTGGAATGTATCAACTGGCATGGGGCAATTCGATGCGGAAATGGGCGCCGTTGCGCGCGGGCAGCAGCTGGACTCGGCCGCCGTGCGCTCCAATGTACTCGTGCACGATGGACAGGCCGATGCCGGTGCCTCGGACCGTGTCCGTGGGCTGGCGTTCACCCCGGTAAAACGGTTCAAAAACGCGGTCGCGGTCGGCCTCGGCCACGCCCGGTCCCTGGTCGATCACATCGAGACAGGCGCGGCCGGCGTCGTCCTGCAGCACCAGGCGGACCAGTCCGCCCTGGGGGGAAAAACGGATCGCATTCGACAGCAGGTTGCCGATGGCCGAGGCCATCTTCTCGCGATCCACCGGCAACACCATCGACGGACCTTCGGCGCGCACGCTGAGCTGGTGCGACTGCCAGCGCAGGCGTTGGGTCTCGATCTGTTCTTCCACCAGGGCCAGCAGGTCGGTGGGTTCGCGCCTGAGCTGGCGGGCTTCAAAAGCCGCGGCGTTGAAGCGCAGCAGCGCCTCGATCTGGTGTTGCAGCAGCTGGGTGTTGTGCTGCAGGATGCTCACCACCTCGGCCTGGCTGGGGCTGAGCGGCCCGGCCACACCGTCGCCCAGCACCGCCACGCCCTCGTGCAGCGAGGCCAGCGGCGTCTTGAGTTCGTGCGAAACATGCCGCAGGAAGCGGGCCTTGTCGGCGTCGAGTTCGGTGAGCCGCAGGCGCAGCCACTCCAGCTGCTGGCTGACCCGCCGCACATCGGGCGGACCGGGGATGTCGATCGGCAGGTCGAGCCGGTTCTCGCCCAGACCCACGATGGCTTTCTCCAGCCGCTGGAACGGCCGGGCCAGCCAGACGCCGAAACCCAGCGCCATCACGGCAGCCAGGGCGATGGAGCCCAGTACCTGCTGCGTCAGCTGCCGGCGGCTTTTCTCGACCCGGTCCTGCAGCGCGTCGTTGCGGTTGCCGATGATGGCCTGGACCTGCTGGGCAATCGCCGCGCTGTGGCCGTCCAGCTCGCGGAAGGCGCGGGCCACGGCACGCTCGCGGTCGAGCGCGGTTTCCGGTGAACCGTCCAGCAGCGCTTCGACGTCGCTCAGCTGTTGCAGCCACTGGCGCGAGAACTCGGGCGGCAGTTCGTTGCTTTCGAGCCGGCGCAGGATGTCCCTGGCGTGGCCGGCCGCTTCTTCAAAACGCTGCCGCAGCTGGCGGTCGCCCAGCACCAGCGCCTGGCGGGCGGCCCGCTCCATGGTCAGGCTGCGCTCGCTGAGCGACTGGGCCGCGGTGCTCAGCGCGATCGCCTGGGTGGTGCTCTCCCGGCTCTGCGCCATGATCGTGTCGAGCGAAAACAGCGTGCGCACGGCGGCCGCGCCCAGCAGCGCGCCGATGAGCACGAAAGCCACCAGCAGCAACTGGGGGAAGGAAAACCGCAGCGAGGCTTTCAACACAGGGCGCCCCGGGTCGAGGGAGCGGTCATGTTGAAACCTCCGTGCTCCACACGGCGGTACGAGCTGGCTTGGGAGCGGCCCGGCGCTGCGCTCATGCGGTTTCGCGCACCATCACTTCACCGCGCAGCGAATGCGCAAAGGTTTCGGTGATGCGCACGTCGATCATCTGGCCCACCAGACGGGCGGCGTTCGGTCCGGCGGCGAAATTGACCACGCGGTTGCATTCGGTGCGACCCATGAGCTCGGGCACCTCGGGCGTGGATTTGCGCGACGGCCCTTCGACCAGGATGCGCTGCACCGTGTCTTGCCGGCTGGCGCTGATGCGCGCCACGTTGGCTTCGATCACGGCCTGCAGGTGCTGCAGGCGCCGGAGCTTCTCGGCGTGGGGCGTGTCGTCCGGCAGGTTGGCGGCCGGTGTGCCGGGGCGCGGGCTGAAGATGAAGCTGAAGCTGATGTCGAAGCCGATGTCGTCGATCAGCTTCATCAGCTTGTTGAAGTCTTCTTCGGTTTCGCCGGGGAAGCCGACGATGAAGTCGCTGCTCATGGCCAGGTCGGGGCGGATCGCTCGCAGCTTGCGCACCGTGCTCTTGTATTCCATGGCGGTGTAGCCGCGCTTCATGGCCATCAGGATGCGGTCCGATCCATGCTGCACCGGCAGGTGCAGGTGGTTCACCAGTTTCGGGATTTTCGCGTAGGCCTCGATCAGGCGCGGCGTGAATTCGTTGGGATGGCTGGTGGTGTAGCGGATGCGCTCGATGCCGGGGATGTCGGCCACGTATTCGAGCAGCAGCGCGAAGTCGGCGATCTCGGCCGTGTCACCCATCTTGCCGCGGTAGGCGTTGACGTTCTGGCCCAGCAGGTTGACCTCGCGCACGCCCTGGTCGGCCAGACCGGCGATCTCCACCAGCACGTCCTCAAACGGGCGGCTCACCTCGTCGCCGCGGGTGTAGGGCACGACGCAGTAGCTGCAGTATTTGGAGCAACCTTCCATGATGGACACGAAGGCGCTGCAGCCGTCCACGCGCGCGGGCGGCAGGTGGTCGAACTTCTCGATCTCGGGGAAGCTGATGTCGACCTGAGGCCGCGACTGGCGCTCGCGCCGGGCCAGCAGTTCGGGCAGGCGGTGCAGGGTCTGCGGACCGAACACCACGTCCACATAGGGCGCGCGCTTGATGATCTCGGCGCCCTCCTGGCTGGCCACGCAGCCACCGACGCCGATCAGCACGCCCTTTTTCTTCAGGTGCTGCACGCGGCCGAGGTCGGAGAACACTTTTTCCTGTGCTTTCTCGCGCACCGAGCAGGTGTTGAACAGGATCAGGTCGGCCTCGTTGACGTCCTGCGTGGGCTCGTAGCCTTCGGCCGCGTTCATCACGTCGGCCATCTTGTCCGAGTCGTACTCGTTCATCTGGCAGCCGAAGGTTTTGATAAAGACTTTTTTGGACATGCTGTGATCACCCCCTGCGCCGCTGCGCGGCTTCCCCCTGGAAGGGGGACCGCACTGGCGGCCCGGCGAAGCCGGTTCCGCGGTGCGCCTGGCGGGGCCTTTGCTGGTTGCTTGGGGTTATTCGCCGGCGCGCTTGCGCTTCTCGGCGGCTTCGGCTTCGGTCAGGATCCAGACGTCGTGCACCAGGCCGTTGGGCTCCACGGTGTAGTTCACGAGCAGTTCCTGGTTCAACAGGCTGCCCGACATCAACAGCATGTTGTTGGTGCCCCGGATGCGGGCGCCGGGCGAGAGCTGTGCGGACTTGCCGTCCAGCTGGATCACGGGGGGCTGTACCACGACCAGTGCGCCGCGCAGAGCGTTGGCCGGAAAGGGGCGCGGCTGGTTCTGGGCCAGGGCCGCAGGCGCCAGACCGAAGGCCAGCAGGCCAAGTGCAAGGGCAGCGGCGCGGCGGGTGGCGCGGAAGCGGGAGGCAAGGCAGCGGTTCATGGTTTAGATCCAGAGGCTGTGACAAGGGAAAACCCGGAACGGGTGGGGCTGCGATTGTCTCACGCAGCCGGTCGTTCGCGTACAGTGGAAAAAACCTGTTTGCCCGGAGACACCATGGCCCGCCTGCAACCCCTGCCGCCCGAAACCACGCCCGAACTCCAGCCACACTTCGACTTCTTCCTGGGCACGCTGGGCTTCACGCCCAACAGTGTGTTGACCATGCAGCGCCGGCCCAAACTGGCCCAGGCGCTGGCGGTGATGAACGCCGCCGTGATGGACCCGGCGGGTGACGTGGACCTGGGCTTTCGCCGCCTCATCGGCCACGTGGTGAGCCAGGTCTCGGGCTGCCGCTACTGCCAGGCCCACACGCTGCTGGGCGCGAAGAACTTTGGCGTGAGCGATGCCAAGCTGGCCGACATCTGGCAGTACGCCAGCAGCCCGCACTACAACGAGCGCGAGCGCCTGGCGCTGGACTTTGCGCTGGCCGCAGCCGCCCAGCCCAACGCGGTGACCGACGAACAGTTCGGGGCGCTGCAGCGGCACTGGAGCGAGGGCGAAATCGTCGAAATGCTGGGCGTGATCGCGATGTTCGCTTTCCTCAACCGCTGGAACGACACGCTGGCCACGCCGCTGGAGGCCGCGCCGCAGCAGCTGGCGCAGCAGGCGCTGGGCGACCAGGGCTGGACGCCGGGCAAACACGGTGGTTGAACACTGTTGGGGTCAGTCCACCGGTTTGTGCAGCAACGCGACGTTGGGGCCGGGAATTTCACACAACCAGCCGTGGTGCTGCGCCAGCCAGCGCAGCGTGGTTTCCCGGTAGAACACCACATGCGTCGGATCGCGGCGGTAGTGCCACTGGGCAAAACGCGCGTCGTCGGTCTGGAAGCGGGTCATCACGCCGAGCCAGCCGCCGGGCTTCAGCAGCCCCTGCAGGCGCCGGAACTCATCGGCCGGGTGGTGGAAGTGCTCGACCACTTCGGTGCAGGTGACGAAGTCGTAGCGCTTGGCCAGCGCGGTGTTGTCGGGGTGGAAAAACGGGTCGTACAGCGCCACCGCGTGTCCGGCGTCGCGCAGCAGGTCGGGCAGCACCGGGCCCGGTCCGCAGCCGAAGTCCAGGCCCGACTGGGCCGGGGGCAGGCGCTGCAGCAGCGGGCCGGTCAGCTGCTCCAGGTGGCGGCGGTAGCCCGCATCGCCGGGGTGGTTCTGGTGCAGCCGGTACTCGGCCTGCTCCGCCGCCGGGCCGGGCCGCTGGTCGGGTTGCAGAAAGGTGCTGCTGCAGGTGGGGCAGCGCCAGTAGGCTCGCGGGCCCACCGTCTGGAAGGGGTGCGCGGCGTCGTGTTCACAGACCGGGCAGCGCATGGACAGGCTCTGCCAGGGCGATTTATTTCCAGCGCAGCGGGACGATGTGCACGCTGCCCTGCGTGCTGGAGAGCGTGATCTCGCCCTCCTGGATCGTGGCCTGCAGCTGCATGCTGCGTTCGGCCAGCGCCGCCAGGGCCGGGGCGGCCTCGGTCGGCAGGCGCCAGACCTGCAGCTTGTCGAGCCGGGTCAGCTTGGTCTCGATGCCGCGCCACCACACATCGGCCGCCGAACCGAAGGCGTAGACGAAGACCGCGTCGGCCTTGCTGCAGGCCTTGGCCATGGGCTTGTCTTCGGGCTGGCCGACCTCGATCCAGATGCGTTTGCGACCGGTGAAGTCGGTCAGCGACACATCGGGGTCTTCCGGGTCGGACAGGCCGGCGGCAAAGGCCAGCGTGCCGTCGCCGTGGCAGGTGTCCTGCAGCTCGTGGGCGTGAATGGCCAGCGCCACCAGCCGCACCATCATGCGTTCATCGGTCTCGCTGGGATGGCGGGCGAGCGTGAGCGCGTGGTCGGCGTAGTAGCCGTGGTCGATGTCTGCGATCTGCAGGTTCGCCTTGAAGATGGTGGATTTGATGGCCATGGACGGTGGGGAAATGGGCCGGGCAAGAAAAAAGCGGACACCGTCGCCGGGGTCCGCTTTTTGAAACTTTGGTGGCGATAGGTGGACTTGAACCACCGACATCAGCATTATGAATGCTGCGCTCTAACCAACTGAGCTATATCGCCAACGCGGTCGGCATTGTAGCCCAATTCAAACCCCGAAAAAGAGCGCGGCCAGCGCAACGCGCGATCAGGCCGGCTTTTTCACGTACGAGGCGCACCAGCCCTGGGCCGCCACCTGCTTGCCCGCGAACAGCGGGCAAGGACCGGCGTCCGCGCCCGCGGTGCCCTGGTACAGACCGCAATTGGCGCAGGACTGGCTGTCGGCGTGGTTGGGGTATTTGGTCTTGTCGGCCCGGGTTGTGTCCGCGACATAACCGAGGGCCACGGCAGCGGGGTCCGCCTCGTCAAGCATGGGGGCGCTGCCACTGGCTTGTGGCGCCGCCGGTGGAGCGGCGGGTTCGGGTGCGGGTGCGGGTGGGGCGGCCATCGGGGCCGCGGCGGGAGCCGCCTCGGGCGCTGCAGCGGGGGGTGGTGTTGCCTGGTCCGAGCAGGCCGCTGCCAACACGGCCCCGGAGGCGGGAATCATGAAAATGAAACGTCGGCGTGTGGTCATGGGGGTCTCCTGGAGTGGATCGGCGCGATCCACGCCCGCCGGGCTCAGACCACAACGGTCATCGCTTGCCAGAGACGTGGGGCCGAAACCTTTTATACGCCTGTGCCACCGGGTGCTTTGTTACAGCCTGTGTGAGTCCCAACAAGGCGCTCACTGGTGCTGGAACACCGCCTTGCGTTTGTTCACGAAGGCGTCCATGCCTTCTTTCTGGTCGGCGGTGGCGAACAGCGCATGGAACAGACGGCGCTCGAACATCACGCCATCGGCCAGTCCACCCTCAAAAGCGCGGTTCACGCACTCCTTGGCGGCCATCACGCTGGGCTGCGAGAACTCGCAGATCATGAGCGCGGCGCCCAGGGCCTCGTCCATCAGCTTGTCCAGCGGCACCACGCGGCTCACCAGCCCGGCGCGTTCGGCCTCGGTGGCGTCCATCATGCGGCCGGTCAGGGCCATGTCCATGGCCTTGGCCTTGCCCACGGCGCGCGGCAGGCGCTGCGTGCCACCAGCGCCGGGGATGATGCCGAGCTTGATCTCGGGCTGGCCGAACCTGGCGTTGTCGGCGGCGATGATGAAGTCGCACATCATGGCCAGCTCACAGCCGCCACCCAGGGCGAAACCGCTGACCGCGGCGATCACCGGCTTGCGCACGCTGCGGATGGTTTCCCAGTTGCGGGTGATGTAGTCGCCCTTGTAGACGTCGGCGAAGGTGTAGGTGGCCATGGCGCCGATGTCGGCACCCGCGGCAAAGGCCTTTTCGCTGCCGGTGATGATCATGCAGCCGATGCCTTCGTCGGCATCAAACGCCTGGAGCGCGGCGCCCAGCTCGGTCATCAGCTGGTCGTTCAGCGCGTTGAGCTGCTTGGGGCGGCTCAGGGTGATGACGCCCACGCGGCCTTCGGTGCGCACGGTGATCAGTTCGGGGGTGGCGGTTTCGCTCATGGTGTTTCCTCGGGTGGTGTGTGATGATTGACGTAAACGTCAACTATAGCGGGCCGTCCGATACCGGGCCACCCAAGGGAAAACATTAACCGACCGATGGGTCGGTTAATGGTAGATTGCCGTTCCCATCTCACCACCAGCGCTGCGGAACGACGGCGCCAGGAGACAGACACCCATGAACGCACCCGCCGCGGGCAGCACCGTGCTCTATGAAGAGCGTGGCGCCGTCGCCCTTGTCACGCTCAACCGCCCGGACGCCCTCAACAGTTTCACACGCCAGATGCACCGCGAGTTGTGGGCCGCGCTGGACCGCGCCGAGGCCAACCCGGTGATCCGCGCCATGGTCATCACCGGTGCGGGCCGTGGCTTCTGTGCCGGTGCCGACCTGGCCGAGTTCGACTTCGAGCCCGGCCCCGATCTGGTCAAACGCGCCGACCCCGGGCCGGTGATCGATCAGGCCTTCAACCCCACGGCGCGGCGCATCCAGTCGCTGCGTTTTCCGGTGATCGCCGCCGTCAACGGCGTGGCCGCGGGCGCGGGCGCATCGCTGGCCATGACCTGCGACATCGCGATCGCCGCGCCGGGCGCGAGCTTCATCCAGGCTTTCAGCAAGATCGGGCTGATCCCGGACGCTGGCGGTAGCTGGTTTTTGGTGGAGCGGCTGGGTTTGGCGCGTGCCATGGCGCTGGCCATGACGGGTGACAAGCTGCCCGCGGCGCAGGCGAAAGAATGGGGAATGATCTGGGACGTGCAGGACGATCCGCTGGCCGCCGCGCTGGCTGTTGCCGAGAAGCTGGCCGTGATGCCGACCAAGGCGCTGGTCGCCACGCGTGCCCTGTTGCGCGACGCCGGCACTCGCACGCTGAACCAGCAGCTCGACGTGGAGCGCGACACGCAGTCGGCGCTGGGCGCCACGCACGACTACATCGAAGGCGTGATGGCCTTCCGCCAGAAGCGCGTGCCGCAATTCAAGGGGGAATGACGGTGACGCCTCAAGAACGAGCCCAGAAGGTGGGTGAATCCATGTTCGCGGTGGACGTGGCGGCCCGCGAGACCATGGGCATCGAACTGGTCAGTGTGGAGCCCGGCCGCGCCGTGTTGCGCATGGCCGTCAAGCCGCTGCACCTCAATGGCCACCAGATCTGCCACGGCGGCTTCATCTTCACGCTGGCCGACACCACCTTCGCCTACGCCTGCAACAGCTACAACAAGAACGCGGTGGCGGCGGGCTGCAGCATCGAGTTCCTCAAGCCCGGGCATGCGGGTGATGTGCTCACCTGCGAAGGCTTGGAGCAGACGCTGCAGGGCCGGCACGGCATCTACGACATGAAGGTCAGCAACCAGAAGGGTGAGGTGATCGCGATGTTCAGAGGCAAGAGTGCGGTGATTCCCGGGCAGGTCTTTCCCGAAGAGGTGCAGGCATGAACCACTTCCCGCTGGAACCGATCGAAAAAGCCAGCATCGACGAACTGCGTGCGTTGCAACTCAAGCGCCTGCAGGGCACGCTGCGCCACGCCTACGCCAATTCGCCGGTCTACAAGGCCAAGTTCGACGAAGCCGGCGTGCACCCGGACGACTGCCGTTCACTCGCCGACCTGGCCAAATTCCCTTTCACGACCAAGAAAGACCTGCGCGACAGCTACCCGTTTGGCATGTTCGCGGTGCCGCGTGAAAAGTGCGCGCGCATCCACGCCAGCAGCGGCACCACGGGCAAACCGACGGTGGTCGGCTACACACTGAAGGACATCGACACCTGGTCCAACGTGGTGGCGCGCAGCATCCGCGCCAGTGGCGCGCGGCCGGGCGACATGGTGCATGTGAGCTACGGCTACGGCCTGTTCACCGGTGGCCTGGGCGCGCACTACGGCGCCGAAAAACTGGGCCTGACCGTGGTGCCCTTCGGCGGCGGCCAGACCGAGCGCCAGGTGCAGCTGATGCAGGACTTCCGGCCCGACATCATCATGGTCACGCCGAGCTACATGCTGGCGATCGCCGACGAGTTCGAACGCCTGGGCCTGGACCCGCGCGAGAGCAGCCTGCGCACCGGCATCTTCGGTGCTGAACCCTGGACCAACGACATGCGCGTGGCGATCGAGGCCCGCATGGACATCGACGCGGTGGACATCTACGGCCTGTCGGAAGTGATGGGCCCGGGCGTGGCCAATGAGTGCGTCGAGACCAAGGACGGACCGACCATCTGGGAAGACCACTTCTACCCCGAGATCATCCACCCCGACACCGGCGAGCCGGTGGCCGACGGCGAGATGGGCGAACTGGTGTTCACCAGCCTGACCAAGGAAGCGTTGCCCATCATCCGCTACCGCACGCGCGACCTCACGCGCCTGCTGCCGGGCACGGCGCGCACCATGCGCCGCATGGAAAAGATCACCGGCCGCAGCGACGACATGATGATCGTGCGCGGCGTCAATGTGTTCCCGACCCAGATCGAGGAGCTGATCCTCAAGCGACCCGAGCTCAGCGCGCACTACCAGTGCGTTCTCACGCGCGAAGGCCACATGGACACCTTGTCGGTGGTGGTCGAGACGCGCCCGGGTCTCGCGCCCGAGAGCATCGAGGCGCGCACCGCGGCCGAACGGCTGCGCCACGAGGTGAAGGTGTTCGTGGGCAGCAGCGTCGAGGTGGTGCTCAAGCCCGAGGGCGGCGTGGAACGCAGCCAGGGCAAGGCCAAGCGCGTGGTGGACTTGCGTCCACGCTGAGGGCGCGCGCGGCGGCGTTCAGCCGCCTGTGGCCAGCCAGGACTTGAGCAGGCTGGCGTCGCCCACCGTCAAGCGCACCGCTTGTGTCAGCGTTGGCCATTCCAGAAGGCAGCGGAGCAGGCGTTTGTCGCGCGAGACCAGGGCGGTGAGCTTCTGGCGCTGGCCGCGCAACTGGGCCACTTCGTCCAGCTTGTGAATGCGCCAGGCTTCCGCCGGCTGGCCGCGCCTGGGCGGCGCGAACTCCACCCCCAGCCACTCGTCGCCCGCGGCCATGCCCGCCGCCTCGGCCGCGCCACCGCGCAGCACGTTCTTGAGCACGAGGCCGTGGGATTCGCTCACGCGCAGACCCAGTTGCTGGGCCAGCGGTGCCTTGTCGTGGTGGACCTTGGCGCCGTGTTGCTGCAGCAGGGACAGCACCGGCAGGTCGGACGTGCCGTGCACCCAGTCGCGCAGTTCGCGGTCGAAGGCGCGTCCGCCCAGGCGCTTGAGGGCGCGGGCAAAGTCGGCCTCGCGCATCGGGCCGCCCTGGCAGCTGCGCCAGAGCTCGCGCATCAAGGCGTCGAGCGTGCTGTGGCCCTCGGCGCGCAGCGTGAGGTCGAAGCACATCGCCACCAGCGCGCCCTTGGTGTAGTAGCTCACCGTGGCGTTGGGCGTGTTTTCGTGGATGCGGTAGTACTTCATCCAGGCGTCGAAGCTGGCCTGGGCGGCGGTCTGCACCTGCTGGCCGGGCGTCTGCTGCACCTGGTTGAAGGTCTTCATCACCAGTTGGAGGTAGGTGGTGTCGTCGATCAGGCCGGCGCGGCGCAGGATCAGGTCGTCGTAGTAGCTGGTGAAGCCTTCGAAGAACCAGAGCAGCTCGGTGTAGTTTTCCTGGTCGTAGTCGTAACGCTTGAACTCGGCCGGGCGCAGGCGCTTGACGTTCCAGGTGTGGAAATATTCGTGGCTGATCAGGCCGAGCAGGGTGGTGTAGCCGTCGGTGGCTTTCAGCGCTGGCGGCTTTTCATCCTGGACCAACAGCTTCGGCAGGTCGGTGCGCTGGCAGATCAGCGCGGTGCTGTTGCGGTGCTCCAGTCCGCCGTAGCCCTCGCCGCTGGCATGCATCATGAAGAGGTAGCTCTTGAACGGTGCTTCGCCGCCGGTGCCGTGCCAGAAGCCGATCTGGGCCTCGCAGATGCGGCGCGTGTCGGCCAGCAGGCGTTCGCCGTCGAACCAGCCGCCCGCACCGCTGACCACGAAGCGGTGGGGCACGCCGTGGGCCACGAACTCGCCGCTCCAGAAGCTGCCCAGCTCCACCGGGCAGTCGGCGAGTTCGTCGTAGTCCGGAGCGGTGTAGTGGCCGAAACCGGCGCTGTCCACATCGGTGCTCGCCAGCCCGGTGGCGACCCGCCAGCCCGCGGGTGCCTGTCCGGGAACAACTTCCAGGCCTTGCGCCTGGTCTTCCTGCCCGTTCACGCGCAGGCACAGGCTGGTGGCGTTGAAGAAACCGCGGGTGCTGTCGAGAAACGCGGTACGCACCGAGGCGTCGAACGCGTAGACCTCGTAGTGCAGCACGAGCGGTTGGCCGGCGTTGGCCGTCACCTGCCAGCTGTTCTTGTCGAGCTGGCGCATCGCCACCGGCTCCCCGCCCTGGGTGGCCTGCAGGTGCTGCAGGTGCTGAGAGAACTCACGCACCAGGTAGCTGCCGGGAATCCACACCGGCAGGCTCAGGCGTTGGCGCGGCGCCGGGTGATCGATCTCCAGGGTGATGGCAAACAGGTGGGCTTGCGGGCTCAGCACCTCGACGCGGTAGCGCACGGTGGGCTTCGCTGCGGCTGTTGAGTCCGCTTTGGCGCGCGGAGAGGTCCGACGGGGGAGGTTCATGGAAGTCCGTTCACAGGGCGCCAGCGCCCACAAAACAACTGAGCGCGGCCACCGCCGAGAGACGGAAGCGCAGGGTCAGCCAAGCCTGCAGGCCGGCGCGGGTGTAGAGCGTGCGGTCGGCCAGGTAGCTCAGCACCAGCACGAAGCCCAGCCAGGCCAGACCGGCGAACGGGGGCATGAGCACACCGGGCCAGGCCAGCAGCGAGGGCACGATGCCCCAGAGAAAGTGGTTGCGCTGGGCGTGGTGCGGGCGCTCGGCAAGGGCCGCCGCATGCCGGCTGGCCAGCCAGCCAATGCCCCAGTGCACCCCGCCCAGAAAGGACGCGATCAGCGCGGCGTAGGCGGCCAGCGCGATCGCCACCCAGGCCTGCAATGCGGCATCCACCAGCCAGAGCAGGGCGGCCAGCAGCACAAAGGGGATCAGGCCGGCATGGCCCAGGGTCCGCACCAGGGCTGTGTCGTTCGGGTCGTGCAGCACCGGCGCGGTCACTGGCGTGCCTTCTGCGGGCTGCAGTGCGAGCTGGCTTGGAAACGGTCCGGCGCGGTGCTCATGCAGCGCGCGGATCAGGGCTTGGCTTCGGCGAGCAGCTTCTCGACGCGGTCGGCGCCGATGGCGCCCGGCACGCGCGATCCGTCGGCAAAGATGATGGTGGGGGTGCCGGTGATGCGGGCCTTCTTGCCGAACTCGAAGTTGCGGGCCACGGCGGCTGCATCGCATTTCGCGGTGGGCGGCGTCACGTCCTTGACCATCCAGTCGAGGAAGGCCTTGCCCTTGTCCTTGGCGCACCAGATGTTGCGCGATTTCTCCCCCGAGTCGGCGCTGAGGATGGGGTAGAGGAACACGTGGACCGTGACGTTGTCGATCTTGACCAGGTCGCGTTCGAAGCGCTTGCAGTAGCCGCAGTTGGGGTCTTCAAACACGGCCATCTTGCGTTTGCCATCGCCGCGCACAATGGTGAAGGCGTCCTTGAGCGGCAGGTCCTTGAACGCGATGGCGGTGAGTTTTTCAACCCGCTGTTCGGTCAGGTCCTGCTGGGCCTTGGTGTCGATCAGCGAGCCCTGGATCAGGAAGTCGCCTTTTTCGTCGGTGTAGAAGATGTCGCTGTGGTTGATGCGCACCTCGTACAGGCCCGGCATCGGCGTCTTGGTGATTTCATCGATGGCGGGCAGCTTGGGCAGGCGTTCGGCCAGGTTCTTGCGGATGGTGGCTTCCTGCGCGAACGCGCTCAGCGACAGCGCAGCGAGCAGCGCGAGCAGGGGGATCTTGGCGAGTTTCATAAAGTGGCCCGAGGGCGTTCAAGGTTAAAAAGTCGGCAGGGCTGGCATCAGCCCGCCTGCCCCATGGCCTGGCGGGCCAGCCAGTGTTTCAGCGGGCCGAGGCGATCCACGCCCGTCATGCCCCAGTTGCGCAGGGCCATCACGCGGCTGTCGGTCTGGGCAAACAGGCCAAACAGCCCGTCGGTCACCCAGCCCATGGCGTTCACGTCGGCCTGCCGCGCGCGCTCGTAACGCCGCAGCAGCTTCAGGTCGCCCAGCTCGCGCCAGTACTCGCGCCCGTGCAGCACGCGGGCCAGTTCGGCGGCATCGGCCAGGCCCACATTGAGTCCCTGTCCGGCCAGCGGGTGCATGGCGTGCGCCGCATCGCCCGCGAGCACCACGCCGCCCTGGGGCGTGCGGGCGATCCAGCGCTGGGCTTTGGAGAGCTCCAGGGGCCAGGCCTGGGCCGGGCTTTCCAGTTGCATCTCGCCGAGCACCTGCGCACACCGCGTCTGCACCGCTTGCGCCAGCGCTTCGGGCGCGGCCGCCAGCCAGTGATCTGCCTGCCGTGCTTCCAGTGACCACACCAGCGCCACAGAGTTCCCTTGCGGCCCCCCCAGCGGCAGCAGGGCCATGATCTCGCCGTTCTGGAACCACTGGCGTGCCACGCCGCCGTGTGGCTGGGCGCAGCGCAGGCGGGCGGCCACGGCCTTGTGCGGATAGGGGCGGACCTCGTAAGTCAGCCCGAGTTCGTCGCGGGTGGCGCTGCGCTTGCCTTCGCAGATCACCGTGAGCGCGGCGGGCGGTGCATCCGTCAGGCACTCGATGCCGCTCTGGAAATGCACGGCATGGGCCAGTCGTTGTTCCAGCGCCGGAACGTCCACGATCCAGGTCAGCGCCTCGCTGCCCTGGTCGATCGCTGAAAACTGAAGGGCTCCGCCATGATCGCCATAGACCTGCATGCCGCTCACCGGCGTCACGGTCGGGGCGCCGGTTTCGGACAAGGGGCTGCCGGCGGGCGCGGCGCTGTCTTCGGGCCAGGCGCGCACCGAGCGCAACAGGTCGCGTGCCGCGGTGTTGAGCGCGTAGGCGCGCACATCGGGAATCCCGGACGCCGGGCGCGGGGCACTGACCAGGGCCACACGCAACCGGTCGCGGGCGAGCAAGAGCGCCAGGGTGTGGCCAACCACGCCGCCGCCCCGGATGGTGACGTCAAAACGCCGGTGGGCAGAGGAACGGTGGGAAGTGGGCGACATGGCGGGATTTTAGGAGCAGGGCACAATGCGCCCGATTCGCTCCGCCAAAACCCCCGCCCGCACCGGCCTGTACCGACCGCCGCTCCCGCCATGACCACACCCACCGACGTGACCGCCCGCATCGACCAGCTCTGGATCTACCCGGTGAAGTCCTGCGCCGGCATCTCGCTCAACGAAGCCGAACTGACGGAGACCGGGCTGGCCTACGACCGCAGCTGGATGGTGGTGGACGCGCAGGGCACATTCGTCACCCAGCGCGAGCTGCCGCGCATGGCGCTGATCCAGCCAGCGTTCAAGCTGGGCCAGCTGGTGCTGCGTGCGCCCGGCATGCTGGCGCTGCACCTGGCGCTGGATGCCGCCGAAGCACCGCTGCGCGTGCGGGTCTGGGACGACGAAGTCGACGCCTACGACATGGGCGACGTGGCGGCGCAATGGTTCAGCGATTTCCTGGGGCCGGACGCGCCGGTCGACCTGAAGCGCCTGCGCCTGGCGCGCTTCGACCCCGTGGTGCGCCGCCTGTGCAGCCTGAAATGGACCGGAGGGCGCGAGTCCACCACCCAGTTCGCCGACGGTTTTGGTGTGCTCGTGACCAGCACGGCCTCGCTGGACGAACTCAATGCGCGGCTGGCGCGGGCCGGCCACACGGCTGTGGAGGGGCGGCGCTTTCGCCCCAACATCGTGCTCGGTGGTGTGGAGGCGCACGACGAAGACCGCCTCGGGCCCATGCACATCGCCACGGATGAGGGCGTCGCCGTCGTGGAACCCGTGAAGCCCTGTGCGCGCTGTCCGATCCCCAACATCGACCCGGTCACCGCCACCGCTTCGCCGCTGGTGGGCGACACCCTGCAGACCTACCGCGCCGACCCGCGCCTGAACGGCGCCGTCACCTTCGGCATGAACGCGATCGTGCTGGCTGGCGACGGCCAGCTGTTGCATGTGGGTCAGAGCGTGTCGGCCGACTGGCGCTTCGATTGACCCCGCTGCCCGCGCGAGGGCATTGGCGGCGCCGAAACAGGCGGCCCCGCTAAAATCACCGGTTTCCCCGATCGACCCGAAAGTCCCCCATGAGCCTCCAATGCGGCATCGTGGGCCTGCCCAATGTGGGCAAGTCCACCCTTTTCAACGCGCTGACCAAGGCCGGCATCGCCGCCGAAAACTACCCCTTCTGCACCATCGAGCCCAACACCGGCGTGGTGGAAGTGCCCGATCCGCGCCTGGCCCAGCTGTCGGAGATCGTCAAGCCCGAGCGCGTGGTGCCGGCTATCGTGGAGTTCGTGGACATCGCCGGCCTGGTGGCCGGTGCCAGCACCGGTGAAGGCCTGGGCAACAAGTTTCTGGCCCACATCCGCGAGACGGACGCCATCGTCAACGTGGTGCGCTGCTTTGAAGACCCGAACGTGATCCACGTCGCCAACAAGGTGGACCCGATCGCCGACATCGAGGTCATCCTTACCGAGCTCTGCCTGGCCGACCTGGCCGCCGTCGAGAAGGCCTTGCACCGCGTGCAGAAGACCGCGCGTTCGGGCGACAAGGAATCGATCAAGCTGGTGGCGATCCTGGAGAAATGCCAGGCGGCACTCAACGACACCAAACCGGTGCGCAGCATCGATTTCAGCAAGGAAGAGCTGCCGCTGCTCAAGCAGTTTTTCCTGATCACGGCCAAGCCGGCAATGTTTGTCGCCAACGTGGCCGAAGACGGCTTCGAGAACAACCCCTTCCTCGACCGCCTGCGCGAATTCGCCGACAAACAGAAAGCGCCCGTGGTCGCCATCTGCGCCAAGATCGAAGCCGAACTGTCCGAGATGGACGACGCCGACCGGCTCGAATTCCTCCAGGAGCTGGGCCAGACCGAACCGGGCCTGAACCGCCTGATCCGCGCCGCCTACAAGCTGCTGGGCCTGCAGACCTACTTCACCGCCGGTGTGAAGGAAGTGCGCGCCTGGACCATCCACGTGGGCGACACCGGCCCGCAGGCGGCCGGCGTGATCCACACCGACTTCGAGAAGGGTTACATCCGCGCCCAGACCATCGCCTTTGACGATTTCATCACCTACAAGGGCGAACAGGGCGCGAAAGACGCCGGCAAGATGCGCGCCGAAGGCAAGGAATACATCGTCAAGGACGGCGACGTGATGAACTTCCTGTTCTCGTCCTGAACGCGCCCATGTCCGATACCGGCCGGTCCGAACCCCAACGCCTGGCCAAACGCCTGGCCGCACAGCTGCCCTGTTCGCGCAGCGATGCCGAACGCTACATCGCCGGGGGCTGGGTGCGCGTGGACGGCGCGGTGGTCGAGGAGCCCATGGCGCGGGTGCACGACGGCCAGACCGTGGCGCTGGACCCCAAGGCCAAGCTGGAGTCGCTGGATTCCGTGACGCTGATCTGGCACAAGCCCGCGGGCCGGGTGCTGCCGGAAGGCTCTCCGCTGCCCGATGCGCTGGCGGCCGAACTCTTCACCAACGCCAACCGGTTCAAGGGCGACCGTTCGGGCGTGCGCCCGCTCAAGGCGCACCGTCACAAGCTGCTGCCCGTGGCCCCGTTGTCCACCCCCATGAGTGGCCTGATGGTGTTCACCCAGAACCCGGGTGTGGCGCGCAAGATCTCGGACGATTCGGCGCAGCTCGAACACGAGTGGCTGGTCGAGGTGGCCGCCGATCCTGAACTGGACGACGAAGCCCGGCGCGAAGCGGTGCTGAAGTCGATCGGCAAGGAGCTGTTTTTTGACGGCTGGAGCCTGCCTTCGGCGCGCGCCAGCTGGCAGAGCGAACACCGCCTGCGCCTGGCCATCAAGGGCACGCGGCCGGGCCAGGTCGAACACCTGTGTGAACGGGCGGGCCTGCAGCTGGTGGCGGTCCGGCGCCTGCGCATGGGCCGGGTCGCCCTCACGGGACTGCCGGTCGGTGAGTGGCGTTACCTGCTGGGCTACGAACGTTTTTAGGAGGCTGAGTGACTTTCGCTCATGCTCGAACAGCGCCGAGCCTCTGACCCCGGTCCTTCCGGGCGGCCCACACGCTCAGGGCCATCGCCAGGATCAGCACCACCAGACCCACCTGGTGCAGGCGCAGCATGTGGCCTTGTGCGATCAGGATGCCCCCCAGCGCTGCGCCCAGCGCCTGTCCGCCGTACATGGCGGAGGTGTTGAGCGCGACCGTGGCAGGGGCCAGGGCCGGCGAGAGGTGGACCAGCCGGGCCTGCTGTGCCGAGTTGCAGGCAAAACAACCCAATGCCCAGGGCACCAACACCAGCGCCTGTTGCCATATGCCCGCCTGACCCAGCGGCCAGAGCAGCAGCGTCAGCACCATGGCGCCGAGCGTGAGCAACACGGCGCGCGGTGCGCCGATGCGGTCGATCCAGCGCGAAAGCCCCACGTTGCCGGCCAGGCCGAAGGCACCGAACCACAGGAACATCAGCGAGAGCGCACCGCCGCCCAGGCCGAGGGTCTGGAAGAAGTAGGGTGCGAAGTACGAGAACAGCGTGAACTGGCCGAAGGCCGAGAGCAGCGTGACGCCCACGGCGAGCATCAGGGGCGCCGAGCCCAGGGTCTGCCCCCAGGCCTGGCGCGACAGCGCCGCCGGGCGGATGCCGTTGGGCATTTCGCGCCACACCCAGGCCGCGCTGACCACCGACATCGCAGCCACCAGGCCAAACGCCCAGCGCCAGCCCAGCGTGCCACCGATCCAGGCCGAGAGCGGCATGCCCATGACCGAAGCCACCGACCAGCCCAGGAACACGAAGGTGATGGCGCGCCCGCGCTGCGCCGGTGACACCAGCAGGCCCACGCTGGCGGCGGCCTGTGGGGTGAAGACGGCGGGTGCGATGACGGCGAGCACGCGCAGCGGCAACAGCGTGGCGTAGTTCGGCGCCAGCGCGCAGATGCCGGTGAGCAGGGCGTACCACACCAACGAGAGCGTGAGCAGCCGGCGGCGGTCCCAGCCCGCCACCAGTGTGGCGAAAGCGGGCGCGCCCAGGCCCATCAGGATGGCGGCCGCGGTGATGAGTTGGCCGGCCTGGGGAATCGACACGTTCAGCGAGGTGCTGATGTCGTTGAGTGTGCCGGGCACCACCATGACCCCGGTGCCGATGACGAAGTTGCCCATCATCAACGCCCACAGCGAGCGGGGCAGGGCTTTGTCGGTAGGTGGAATTGTGGTGGTCATGCCGGGCGGAGTGGATTCGCAGCGGCAGAGTATGGGTGGCACGACACGGGCGGCGTCAGAACGGGAGTCCCCCAGGGAACACCCACAGCAGTCCGGCGGTGATCGTGAAGTAGCGCGCAAATTTGCCGACCGCCATGTAGCCCACGCAGGGCCAGAAGGGAAAGCGCAGCCAGCCGGCCACCGCGCAGATCGGATCACCCACGCCGGGCAGCCAGGACAGCAGACAGGTCTTGGGGCCGAAGCGCTCCAGCCAGTCCAGCACACGCACGTGGGTCGGGTGGCCGTGGCGTGCCTTGTCGACCACGCGGTGTGCGCCGTAACCCATCCACCAGCTGACCGCGCCGCCCAGTGTGTTGCCCGCGGTGGCGACCAGGATGGTGGGCCAGAACAGCTCGGGGTTGAGCTTGATCAGTGCAAACACCGCGGGCTCGGAACCCAGTGGCAGGAGCGTGGCGGAAACGAACGCGACCAGAAAGACCGTGCTCAGGCCGACCTCGGGCAAGGCCAGTGTGTGCAGCAGTGAAACGATCCAGGCGGGCATGGGCAGCGGGTGAGTTCGTGGAATGCGAGAGCATATCGCCTGCTGAAAAAACAGGCAGATACAATGCCCATCCCCCGCCTGCGAAATGTCCGCACCGCGGTGGCCCCTCCAAACCCGCCATCCGACTCGCCCCTTCCATGCAACTGGGTCCGTTCACCCTGCCCAATGCCCTTTTCGTCGCGCCCATGGCCGGCGTGACGGACCGGCCGTTCCGCAAGCTCTGCAAGCGGCTCGGGGCCGGTTATGCCGTGAGCGAAATGGTGACAAGTCGGCCGGATCTGCAGGACAGCCTGAAGACCTCGCGCCGCGCCGACCACAGCGGCGAGCCCGGGCCCATTGCGGTGCAGATCGCCGGCACCGACGCGGCCATGATGGCTGACGCCGCGCGCTACAACATCGACCGTGGCGCGCAGATCATCGACATCAACATGGGTTGCCCGGCCAAGAAGGTCTGCAACAAGTGGGCCGGTTCCGCGTTGATGCAGGACGAAGCGCTGGCCATCGAGATCGTGCAAGCCGTGGTGGCCGCCGCCGCGCCGCACGGCGTGCCGGTCACGCTCAAGATGCGCACCGGCTGGTGCGCCGACGTGCGCAACGCGCCGGTGATCGCGCTGGCGGCCGAAGCCGCTGGCGTGATGATGCTCACCGTGCACGGCCGCACCCGCGAGCAGGGCTACAAGGGCTTCGCCGAACACGACACCGTGGCCCACATCAAGTGCCGCGTGAACATTCCGGTGGTGGCCAATGGCGACATCACCAGCCCGCAGCAGGCGCGCGACGTTCTGAAGCGCACCGGCGCCGACGCCATCATGATCGGCCGCGCCGCCCAGGGCCGGCCCTGGATCTTCCGCGAGATCGCGCACTTTCTGGCCACCGGCGAGGTGCTGCCGCCGCCCGATCTGCTGGAAGTGAAGGCCTGGCTGCTTGATCACCTGCTGGACCACTACAGCCTCTACGGCGACTTCACCGGCGTGCGCAGTGCGCGCAAACACCTGGGCTGGTACGCCGCGGCGTTGCCGATCCCGGCGAGCGAGGCGCTCGCCTTCCGCCAGCGCATCAACGCGCTGACCACGGTCGAGGCGCAGTTGCAGTGTGTGGGCGAGAGCATCGACGCCTGGGCCGCTGCGGGCTATGACGATATGAAACTTCAAGAAGAAAACTGGAAACTGGCCGCATGAGCAACCACAACAACCTGCACGACTGTGTGCGTGCCAGCCTGGAAGAGTATTTCCGCGACCTCAACGGCACCGACCCCGCCGGCCTGCACGACATGCTGCTCAAGGCGGTCGAGAAACCGCTGCTCGAAGTCGTGATGCAGCAGTCGCAGAACAACCAGTCGCGTGCCGCGCAATGGCTGGGTCTGAACCGCAACACCCTGCGCAAGAAGCTGCTGGAGCACAAGCTCATCGATTGAGCACCTGCGGCCTTGCACGAAACGAATTCAAAACATCCCGAGACCCCTTCCCATGCGCGCACTCATCTCCGTCTCCGACAAGACCGGCATCGTCGAACTGGCCCAGACCCTGCACGGTCTGGGCGTGTCCCTGATCTCCACCGGCGGCACCGCCAAGCTGCTGGCCGAGAAGGGTCTGCCGGTGACAGAAGTGGCCGAGGTCACGGCCTTCCCCGAGATGCTCGACGGCCGCGTCAAGACCCTGCACCCCAAGGTGCACGGCGGTCTGCTGGCCCGCCGCGATGTGCCAGAACACATGGCGGCTTTGAAGACGCACGGCATCGACACCATCGACCTGCTGATCGTCAACCTCTATCCGTTTGAAGCCACCGTGGCCAAGCCCGGCTGCACGCTGGAAGACGCGATCGAGAACATCGACATCGGCGGCCCGGCCATGGTGCGCAGCGCCGCCAAGAACTGGAAGGACGTGGCGGTGCTGACCGACGCGGCCCAGTACCCGGCCGTGATCGACGAACTCAAGGCCAGCGGCAAGCTCAGCGACAAGACGCGCTTCGCCCTGTCGGTCGCCGCGTTCAACCGCATCAGCCAGTACGACGGCGCCATCAGCGACTACCTCTCCAGCATCGAGTTTGAAGAGGGTGCCAGCGTGCCGAAGCGCGCCGAGTACCCCGGCCAGGCCAACGGCCGTTTCGTCAAGCTGCAGGACCTGCGCTACGGCGAGAACCCGCACCAGACCGCCGCCTTCTACCGCGACCTCTACCCGGCGCCCGGCTCGCTGGTCACGGCCAAGCAGCTGCAGGGCAAGGAGCTGAGCTACAACAACATCGCCGACGCCGACGCGGCATGGGAATGCGTCAAGAGTTTCGACGTGCCCGCCTGTGTGATCGTGAAACACGCCAACCCCTGCGGCGTGGCCGTGGGCAAGGATGCTCTGGAGGCCTACAGCAAGGCCTTCCAGACCGACCCGACCAGCGCCTTCGGCGGCATCATCGCCCTCAACCGCGTGTTGGACGGTGCCGGTGCCCAGGCCATCAGCAAGCAGTTCGTCGAAGTGCTGATGGCGCCGGGCTACACGCCCGAAGCGTTGGAAATTTTCAAAGCCAAGGCCAATGTGCGTGTGCTTGAAATCGCGCTGCCGCCGGGCGGCCCCACCGCTTGGGACAAGGGCCTGAACCTCACCGACATCAAGCGGGTGGGCTCGGGCCTGCTGATGCAGTCGGCTGACAACCACGTGTTGCAGCGCGCCGACCTGAAGGTCGTGACCAAACTGCAGCCGACCGAGCAGCAGCTGGAAGACCTGCTGTTCGCCTGGAAGGTGGCGAAGTTCGTGAAGTCCAACGCCATCGTGTTCTGCAAGGACGGCATGACCATGGGCGTGGGCGCCGGCCAGATGAGCCGCCTCGATTCGGCCCGCATCGCCAGCATCAAGGCGGGTCACGCGAACCTGACGCTGCAGGGCACCGCGGTGGCGAGCGACGCCTTTTTCCCGTTCCGCGACGGTCTGGACGTGGTGGTGGACGCGGGTGCGACCTGCGTCATTCAGCCCGGTGGCTCGATGCGCGATCAGGAGGTGATCGATGCGGCGGATGAGCGCGGTGTGGTGATGGTCTATTCGGGCGTGCGCCACTTCCGGCACTGATTTTCTGACTCCCTCTCTCCGAGGTGAGAGGGTTGGGGTGAGGGCTCTTTGGGGCCCTTTTTCTTTTTCTGCAGAGGTTTCTCTCCGATGTGGTTCCTCGCCTGCATGGTGGTTGGGCAGGGGGTCGGGGCATCCGCTCTCCGGCTCACCTCGCGGGCGGCTGTTCGGGTCCGCTTCTGCTTCTTCGCGAACAACGTACAGGGCGCTCACCCTCCGTGGCAACCGCGAATGGAGCCTGCGACCGGACTACCCCAACCCCCTACCCCACTCGCGGGTAGGCGTGCCCAAATGCAACAACCAAAGCGTTGGTTTCGATGGGTTGCTGTTGGCGCGCCCACGCGCAGTTGAAGGTGGGTGGTGCGGGCTGACGGGCGCAGGCTCCATTCGCGGTTGCCTCAGAACGTGCGCGCCAGCAGCGCCGTTGAAGAACCGAAGCAGGCGCACCAGAAGCAGCCGCCCGCGAGGTGAGCCGGAGAACGACAGCTCCACCATCCACCTGGCGCGCGGTGTTGGCGGGATACGCAACGAACACAAACCAAACGGCCGGACAAAGCCGGCCGTTGGGACGCCACGCAAGAGCGCTTACTTGCCCAGCAGCTTGAACACGTCCCGCGCAGCCGAAACGGTATCGGCAATGTCCTGCGCCGTGTGCGCCGCGCTCACGAACCCGGCTTCGTAAAGGGCGGGGGCGATGTACACGCCGCGGTCCAGCAGGCCGTGGAACAGGGTGTTGAAGGTGGGTCCGTCGGTCGTCATGACCTTCGCGTAGTTCTGCGGCAGTTCATCGAACAGGAAGAAGCCGAACATGCCGCCCTGGCTGTCGCCGCACAGCGTCACGCCTTCGGCCGCCGCGGCGGATGTCAGACCGTTCACCAGCGATTGCGTGGTGGCCGACAGCGCTTCATAGAAGCCGGGCTTCTGGATTTCTTTCAACGTGGCCAGGCCACAGGCTGTGGCCACCGGGTTGCCACTCAGCGTGCCAGCCTGGTAAACGCCGCCCAGCGGGGCCAGTTGTTCCATCACAGCACGCTTGGCACCAAAGGCCGCCAGCGGCATGCCGCCACCGATCACCTTGCCCATCACCGTCATGTCAGGTTCGAAGCCTGGGATCAATTTTGCGTACACGCTCTGCGCGCCACCGAGCGCGACGCGGAATCCCGTCATCACCTCGTCAAACGCCAGCAGCGCGCCGTGCTGCGTGCACAGCTCGCGGCAGCGCTTCATGAAGGGCACGCTGGCGCGCACGAAGTTCATGTTGCCCGCGATCGGCTCGATGATCAGGCAGGCCACATCAGGGCCGTGCTCGACGAATGCGGCTTCGAGCTGCTCAATGTTGTTGTATTCCAGCACGATGGTGTGCTGCACCACCTCGGGCGGTACGCCCGCACTGGTCGGGTTGCCGAAGGTGGCCAGGCCCGAGCCGGCTTTGACCAGCAACGCGTCGGCATGGCCGTGGTAGCAGCCTTCGAATTTGATGATCTTCTTGCGGCCGGTCGCGCCGCGCGCCAGGCGGATCGTGCTCATGCCGGCTTCGGTGCCCGAACTCACCAGGCGCACCATGTCGATGCTGGGCACAAGCTTGATGATCTCTTCGGCCAGTTCGACTTCGCGCTCGGTCGGTGCACCGTACGAGAAGCCTTCCAGTACGGCCTTCTGCACCGCCTCCACCACGGCCGGGTGGCCATGACCCAGGATCATCGGACCCCAGGAGCCGATGTAGTCGATGTACTTCTGGCCGTTGGCGTCCCAGAAATACGCGCCCTGCGCGCGCTGCACGAAGCGCGGCGTGCCGCCCACGGCGCGGAACGCACGCACGGGCGAGTTCACGCCACCGGGGATCAGGGCTTTGGCTCGGTCAAACAGTTCTTGGTTGCGGTCGGTCATGGGGCTTGTTCAATGTCTTGTGGTGTCGAGAGGGAAATCGTCGGCGTCCAGCGTGCTGTCGGATGAGCTGTCGGCTGCGCCCGCCTCGTCTTCTCCGTCGTCATCGTGGGCCCAGAACAGCCGGTCCGGCACGGCATGGCCCATGCCCGGCTGGAAGCCTGCATCCAGGCACTGGTCCAGGTAGGTGAGCGCCTCGGCGCAGGCCGATTGCAGGTCGGAGCCGCCCGCGATCAGGGCGCACAGCGCCGCTGACAGGGTGTCGCCGGCACCGCTGAACGTGGCCTCGAAACGCTCATAGCGCGCCGAGGCCAGCACCGTCTCCGGGCTGGCGAGGTGGCTTTCCAGGTATTGATCGGCGGCATTGAATCCGGTCACCAGCGTGTAGGGTACTCCATGCACGGCGGCGGCCCGCGCCACCTCGCGCGGGTTGGGTGCGCGATCGCCTTCCCATTCCGGCAGCAGCCAGCGGCAGAGGGTACTGTGGTTGCCGACCAACACCGTGGTCTGGGGCAGCAACAATTCGGCGCAGGCATCCAGGTAGGTTTCGATGGCCATGTCGTCCCACCAGGACAGGTCGGGCATGTAGGTGATCACCGGCACTTCGGCGTAGTCGGTGGTGATGGCGGCGATCGCGCTCAGGTTCTCCGGGCTGCCCACGAAGCCGACCTTGAATGCGAGCACCGGCATGTCTTCCAGTGCACAACGCGCCTGGTCGGTCACGGCCTCTTCATCAAAAGCGATGTGGTCGTGTATCTCGGAGGTGTCGCGCACATAGGCGCCGGTGACCACGGACATGACATGGACAGATGCACTGGACATGGCGGTCAGGTCAGCGCTCAGGCCGCCCGCGCCGCTGGGGTCGTTGGCGTTGAAAACCATCACGCAGGGCAAAGACGCTTCGCCAGACGCGGCGGCTTCGGTCAGGGACTCGGGGGTGTCGGGCATGGAGGTGGACAGGGTGTTCTGGGCGGGTTGCGCAAGGGCCGGCAGGCGGCTGCGCCCATCAAGGAAGCGGGTGGCCAAGGCCCGACGGCGGCTTCATGTGGCTCGATACAATGATTGCATTCTAAGACAATGCCCCCTATAACCATGACCGAAACCAAGACTTGGATGTGCCTGATTTGCGGCTGGATCTACGACGAGGCGGCAGGGTCTCCCGAACATGGCATCGCGCCAGGCACACCCTGGACACAGGTTCCGATGAACTGGACCTGCCCCGAATGCGGTGCCCGCAAGGAAGATTTCGAAATGGTGCAAATCTGAGGTTTGTGCCTGGCCCGTTCCGACCGGTCGGGCTCTGAGGTTTCTGCGACCCCCTGACACGTTTTCTGGAGCCCATCACCGTGAGTACGACGCCTGTGCTGAAAGTTCTGGTGGTCGATGACAGCAACACCATCCGCCGCAGCGCGGAAATCTTCCTCAAGCAGGGTGGCCACGAGGTGCTGCTGGCCGAAGATGGTTTTGATGCGCTGGCCAAGATCAACGATTACCAGCCCGACCTGGTGTTCTGCGACATCCTCATGCCGCGTCTGGATGGCTACCAGACCTGTGCCATCATCAAGCGCAATGCCCGCTTTGCCAGCATTCCCGTGGTCATGCTGTCTTCCAAGGATGGCGTGTTCGACAAGGCGCGCGGCCGTATGGTCGGGTCGCAGGATTACCTCACCAAACCCTTCACCAAAGACCAGTTGCTGCAAGCCGTGCAGCAGTTCGGTAACCACCTCACCGGAGCGGCGTGATGTCCATTAAAAAAATTCTCGTTGTGGATGATTCCAAGACCGAACTGATGGTCCTGTCGGACCTGTTGGGGAAAAATGGCTACAACGTGCGCACCGCCGAGAACGCTGAAGAAGCCTTTCGTCGGTTGAGCGAGGAAAAGCCGGAACTCATTTTGATGGACGTGGTGATGCCCGGTCAGAATGGGTTTCAGTTGACGCGGGCGATCGCACGCGATCCCCAGTACTCCAGCATTCCCATCATCATGTGCACCAGCAAGAATCAGGAAACCGATCGGGTCTGGGGCATGCGTCAGGGCGCACGCGATTACGTGACCAAGCCGGTGAATGCCGAGGAACTGCTGTCCAAGATCCGGGCCCTCGGCTGAGGCCGCCGCACAACGCCAGCGACCGATCCACACCGAGCACATGGCCAACCGACAGTCACTCAAAGATCTTCAGGAACGTCTGGCCAAGCGCCTGAGCGCCGCCAAGACACAGGCCATCACCGCCTCGTGGCTGGCGGTGGAAGTGGGCGGGCAGAAATGCCTGTTTCCGCTGGTTCAGTCGGGCGAGATTTTTCCCTGGACCGTGGTGCAAACCGTGCCCTACACCAAGCCCTGGTATGTGGGCGTGGCCAGCCTGCGCGGGGGTTTGCACGGAGTTGTGGACCTGCTGCAATTGCCCGGGATGGGTGGTGCGGGCACCGCGACCGGCAGCGATCGGGTGTCTTCCGAATCGCGCCTGGTGAGCCTGCACAGCGCGCTGGGGGTCAACGCCGTGCTGTGGGTCGATCGCTTGCTGGGCTTGCGCAACCCATCCACATTCACCGCACTGGGCGTCCGTCCGCCCGATGCCCCGCTGTACTTGGCGCGTTCTCTGATCGACCGCGACGGCCAGACCTGGCAGGAGCTGGATCTGCAGGTGCTGGCAGCGGAACCCGAATTTTTGGCCATTGCGGCCTGATGTTGGTGTGCAGCTGGCTGCTAACGCGCTGTCCGAGCTTGCTGTTGCCGCCGGTTGCGGCTTTGTTATTTAGTTGGAAGGTTTTTCATGGCCATGCTTGATCGATTCCAGGGGCTGTTCAAGAAGCAGGGCGCGGACGAGCCCGATCTGAGCCACGTCACAGACCAGGAAATGGCCGAACTCGCAGCGGCTCGGCTGGCGCCGGACCGGTCAGAGGACTTTGCCGAAAGCCGTTTGGCACCCGACGATGACGACCTGTCTTCGGGGGCCGGTCTGGTGTCGCTGCCGCTGTTGGGACGCAAGACGGCCGAGCAGCACCGTCGTAGCCTCGGTACCTTGCTCATCTTTGCGCTGGTGCTGCTGGTGGCGGTGATCTTTTTCGTGTTGAGCCAGACCGAGAAGGTCAGTCAGCAGGTGGCCGCGAGCGGTCAGGCGCTGATGCAATCGCAGCGGCTGGCCAAGAGCGTGTCCCAGGCCCTGGTGGGAAGCCCTTCTGCGTTCCCTGAAGTGCGCGAGAGTTCCGAGGTGCTTTCACGCAACATGCGCGGGTTCAGGGAGGGCGACGCGGAACTGTCGATCGATGCCCTGGGTGCGGCCTACGCCGACCAGCTGGCCGAACTGACGCCCCGGGTCGATGCTGCCATGAGCAATGCCACGACCGTTCTGGCCCAGCAGGCCATCCTGACCCAGGTGGGCGATTCGCTGCGGTCGATCAACCGCCAGTCTTCGGACCTGCTGGAAATCGCCGAAACGATTTCGGCGCTCAAGCTGGAGCGCAACGCGCCCGCCAACGACATCTCTGCGGCCGGTCAGCTCGTGATGCTGACCCAGCGCATCGGTAAATCGGCCAACGAATTCCTGACGCTGGAGGGTGTGAGTCCCGAGGCGGTGTTCCTGCTCGGCAAGGACCTGAACACCTTCAAGGAAATCGCCGACGCGTTGCTCAACGGGAGTGACGAGTTGCGCCTGAAAGCCACCAGCGATACGCAGATTCGCGAGCGTCTGGAAGCGCTGCTCAAGATGTATGACCAGACCCGAACCGAAGCGGCGGCCATTCTGGGCAACCTGCAGGGTCTGGCTTCGGCGCGTGAAGCCCAGGCCAGCATCATTGCCGACAGCGAACCGCTGCGCATCGGACTGCAAAAACTCCAGGGCGATCTCTCCGCCCGTGCGGGACTGGGTGGCCGCGAGTTGGCGGCGTTGCTGGCGAGTGCCTTGTTTGCCCTTCTTTGCGGTGGCGGACTGGCCTATGTGCAGCTGCAGGAAAGCCGCCAGAGCCAGCTGACGGCCGAAAGCCAGCGGATCGCAGCCGAGTCGCAGGAGCAGGACGCCAAGCGGGTGAACGACGCCAACCAGGCCGCCATTCTTCGGCTGATGAACGAGCTGCAGACGGTGGCCGAAGGCGATCTGACGCAGGAAGCCACGGTGACCGAAGACATCACCGGCGCCATCGCCGACTCGGTGAACTACACGGTGGAAGAACTGCGCTCCCTCGTGGGCAACGTGCAAGCCACGGCGACCCGCGTGGCGCAAACCACCTCGGCGGTGGAAAGCACCTCCACCGAACTGCTGGCCGCATCCAACGAGCAGTTGCGCGAGATTCGCGAAACCGGCCAGTCGGTGGTGGACATGGCGCAGCGCATCAACCAGGTGTCGGGTCAGGCGCAGGAGTCGGCCTCGGTGGCCCGCGTCTCTCTGCAGGCCGCCGAACAGGGTCTGCAGGCCGTGCAGGACGCCATCGGCGGTATGAACGCCATCCGGGATCAGATCCAGGAAACCTCCAAGCGCATCAAGCGCCTCGGCGAATCGTCGCAGGAGATCGGTGAAATCACCGAACTGATCTCGGACATTACCGAACAGACCAACGTGCTGGCCCTGAACGCCGCCATCCAGGCCGCATCTGCCGGTGAAGCCGGTCGCGGCTTCTCGGTGGTGGCCGAAGAAGTGCAGCGCCTGGCCGAACGCTCCGCAGACGCCACGCGCCAGATCGCGGCGCTGGTGAAGGCGATTCAGACCGATACGCAAGACGCGGTGGCCGCCATGGAGCGCTCCACGCAAGGTGTGGTGGAAGGGGCCAAGCTGTCCGACAACGCCGGTACCGCGCTGTCCGAGATCGACCGTGTGTCGCGCCGCCTGGCCGAGCTGATCGAACAGATTTCGGATGCGGCGTCCCGCGAAGCCGAATCGGCCAACGAAGTGGCCGGGAACATCCAGCACATTTTTGCCGTGACCGAGCAGACCGGTGAAGGCACGCGTTCGACCGCGCAACAGGTGCGCGAACTCTCGGCCATGGCCGAAGAACTGCGTCAGTCGGTGTCCCGTTTCAAGATCGCCTGACCGACAAGTCGGGTTTCAATTGCCACACATCGCCATGCTCGACACCACCACCGACAGTTTGTCGACGGACGCACCGCTCGCCGACCTCGGTCCGCTTGCCTGGGTGTTCGACGAATTGCGCAAGTCGCTCGACGGTGCCAACAAGGCTGTCAGGCGGTTTGTGCGTGAGTCCGAACAATCGCGGCACAACGATCTGGAAGCGGTCGATCCGGGCTCGCTGCGACTGGCCCGCCAGCAATTGCACCAGGCCGTGGGCGCCCTGGAGATGGTGGGGTTGGTGTCTCCCGCGCAGGTGCTCAGGGGCATGGAAGCCGCCGTGCAGCGTTTTGTGCAGCGTCCCCAGACCTGCACCGAAGCCGCTGCGGCTAAGGTGGAACGCGCGGGTTTTGCGCTCATGGAATACCTCCAGGCGGTGTTGAACAACAAGCCGATGCAACCCATGGCCCTGTTTCCCCAGTACCGGGATGTGCAGGAACTGGCCGCGGCAGAGCGAGTGCATCCCGCCGACCTCTGGCCGTTTGAACGGCAGGCGAACAACATGGTCCCGCCAGAGGGCGCCAAGGCCTTGTTGCCGGATCCCCAGCTGCGCTCGATGTTTGACCGTCTGGTCCTTCTGGTGGTCAAGACCCACAGCCACGCAGCCGCGCAACAACTCGCCCGCCTGAGTGCGGGTCTCTCGGCCGGCGCCGTCGTGCCCCGGGTGCGCACCTTCTGGCGCGTGGCGGCGGGCTATTTTGAAGCCGTGGCACATGACCTGCTGCCCTCGGATGTGTATGTGAAACGCGCCGCTTCCCGCATCCTGTTGCAGTTCGCTGGTTTGGCGCAGGCGGGCAAGCCGGCTGAGGTGTCCGAAACCCTGCTGCGCGACCTGCTTTTTTTCTGTGCCCAGAGCCCGCCGGTGGACGGGGTCAAGACGCCTTACCTGAGCGCCGTGCGACAGGCATTTGGCCTGACCGACGTGTTGCCGGTGGACTACGCGCTGGCCTCCCTGGGGCAGTTTGACCCGGCGGTGCTGGTGCAGGCGCGCAAGCGCATTGGTGCGGCCAAGGAGTCGTGGTCGCTGTTCTCCGGTGGTGACGCCAACCGGGCACGGCAGGTGGTGGACCAATTCGGCCTGATCGGCGACTCCTTGCTCAAGCTGCACCCCGCCAGCACCGCGCTGGCCCAGGTGTTGGTCAAGGCGGTGGACCAGGCGGCGCGCGGACAAGCCGGCGTGATGCGACCCGAGCTCTCGATGGAGGTGGCCACCACCACGCTGTACCTTGAGGCCGCGTTTGAAGATTTTGATCCCAGCGATGAAGAGTTCACGGAGCGCACCCAGGCGCTCGCGGCGAGGCTGGAAAGCGTTCTCGGAGGCGCACCGGCGGAACCCCTGGACGCCTGGATGGAGCAGCTCTACCGCCGGGTGAGCGACCGGCAGACCATGGGCAGTGTCGTTGGTGAACTCAAGGTCTCGCTGGGTGAGGCCGAAAAATCGCTGGACCAGTTTTTCCGCATGCCACGCGAAAAGGCGTGTCTCCATGTGGCGGTCTCACAGCTCGCCCAGATGCGTGGCGTGCTGTCGGTGCTGGGGCTGGACCAGGCGGTGCTGGCGGTGACCCGTATGCGTACCGCCGTCGAACAGATTCTGGATACCGAGGTCGATGAAGCCATGGCCCGCGAGGCGGGCACGTTCCAGCACCTGGGCGACAACCTCAGCGCCTTGAGCTTCCTGGTCGACATGCTCAACTACCAGCCCGCGCTGGCCAAGAAGCTGTTTGTCTTTGACGAAGAGTCGGGTGAGTTGCGTCCGGTCATGGGGCGCACGGTGAATCCCATGCAGTCGGCGATGACCGACGAAGCCCTGGCCATCAGCGCCGGTGTGCAGCGGGTGGTGGAGGACGCGCAGGGCGACGTCAATCTGGCCGATCTGAGCCAGCAGCTCGACACCCTGGCCGATCAGGCCCAACTGGCCGAACAGACCGGCGTGGCGCGCGCCGCGCGCGAGGCCGCGCAAGCTGTGGTCAACCACGATGCCCAGGCGGGTGCACAGGCTTTGGTCGGGCTGTCGCAGGTGGCGATGCCCGCATCCGCCGCTGAGCCGGTACAGCCAGCTCAGGACAACGACGACGAAGACCTGCTCGACATCTTCCTGGAGGAAGCTCGCGAGGTGGTGGTCAATGGACTGGACGCGGTGCGTCAGTTGCAGGCACATCCGGGCGAACTGGAGCAGCTCACGACCTTGCGCCGTGCCTTTCACACCCTCAAGGGCAGTTCGCGCATGGTGGGCCTGACCGAATATGGTGAGGCCGCCTGGGCGATGGAGCAGTTGTTCAACGCGGTGCTGGCGGAACAGCGCCCCGCTGCCGCCGGGCTGCTGGCACTGGCGAAAGACGCCATGGAGGCGTTCGACCGCTGGGTGGACGCGATCGAGGCACGCGCCGCCGACGAATGGAAAGCCGAACCGTTCATCCGCAGCGCGCAGGCCTGGCGCGACCAGACGCAATACCTGCCGCTGGCGGTGGCCAGTGCCTTGGCCGAGTCGGTGACCGTGCAGGTCGAGCCCGAACAGGACGCTGAGCAGACCGTGACCGTGGTGGATTGGGATCAACCCGAAGTGGTCGATGAAGCGCCACGCGATTTTGCCGAAACGTCCTCTGCTGAACTCGACTTCAGTCTGGAACCAGAACCGTCGATGAAGGGCGTCGAGGTGTCGTCGCCCATGTTGTCCGACATCGATTTCGACAGCCTCGCCCTGGTGTCATCCAAGGCCCAGGTGCCGGATGCTGCCGAAGAGGCGGTGGAGCCGGACGACCGCGCAGAACACCCCGCCGCGGACGTGTCGTCGATGTTCGACGACATTTCGCTCGATCTGGACGACCTGTCGGCGTTGGACGATGCCGCGCCACAGGCTGTTGAAACGCTGGCCGGGTCCGAGGGAACCGGGGCAGACGATGCCACCGGGACGCTCGAGGTGCCCGACCAGGTCGACGTGGATGTCTTTGCCACGCCCGAAGCGGCTGATGTGACGATCGAGGTCGTCGACTTCGAGGACGTTCAGGTCGAACAGCCGGAGCCGGAGACGGATATTGCAGAGGACCTGTCAGACCCGACAGACCTGGCGCTGCCCGAGATGACATCGGAAGAGGCAAGGCCCGATGCACCGGTGGCGGACAAGGAGCCGGCGTCGCCGGAAGCCACGCCGGAAGAAGAACCGGTGGTCGATGCCCCGGCGGACGACATGCCCGATGACCAGACCCGGTTGATCGGACCGCTGCGCATCGGCATCAAGCTCTACAACGTGTACCTGAACGAGGCCGACGAGTGGTCGCGCCGCCTGTGCACCTGCCTCGCCGAGTGGTCGCTGGAGCGCCACGAGCCCGTGCCCGACCAGGCCGAAGCGCTCGCGCACTCGCTGGCGGGCGCTTCCGCCACCGTGGGCTTCCAGCCGCTGTCGGACATTGCCCGAGCGCTGGAGCATGCCCTGGGAGCCGTGGCCCTGCACCAGCAAGGTGGGGTGGTCGCCACCGCCGAACAGTCGCAGCTGTTTGTCGATGCCGCCGAAGACATCCGCCGCCTGCTGCACCAGTTCGCCGCGGGCTTCTTCAAGGAGCCCAACGAAGACCTGCTGGCCGCGCTGGACCGGCTGCTGCATGCCCCGGTGCCCAGCACCGAAGGGCTGGACACAGAGCTGCCTTCGCGCTGGGATGCCGAACTGCCGCAAGACGTTGAGCCGGCCATCGACAGCACGGTGTCGCTCGACGATGTGCCGTCGGCCTTTGCCCCGCCGGCATTCGAGGCCACGGGTTTCGGCGATCCCGCAACCGCGATCACGCCCCTGGTCGAGGTCGAGAGCCAGGGACCGGTGCAGGACATCGACGACGACATCGACGTCCTCGACACCATTGACGTGGACCTGTTCCCCATCTTTGCGGATGAGGCGCTCGAGCTGCTGCCCCAGCTGGGCGCGGCTCTGCGCCAGTGGGTGGCCCGCCCCGAGAACACGAGTGCCCGTGCCGAGGTGCTGCGCAACCTGCACACCCTCAAGGGCAGTGCCCGGCTGGCTGGCGCGCTGCGTCTGGGCGAGATGGCGCACCGCATGGAAACCGAGGCCGAGCGCCTGGGGTCCGAGGTGCAAAATTCGGCCGAGGTCGAGCCCTTGATGGCTTCTTTTGATGCCATCAATGCCCGCTTCGAGTTGTTGCGCCGGACCGACCCCGAAGTGCCCGATGTGGTCCGGCACGCGCCCGAACAGGCGGCCACCGAAGCCCTGTCGGCGCCAGAGCCCGAGTCCGTCGCGCAGCCGGTCGCCCCGGTGGTTGAACCGCTCGCCACGGCCAACGTACCCGGCCTGACCGGTCTGGATTTGCCCAGCGCGCCGAAGGCCGTGCAGGCTCGGGCCGGCGCCGCCGTGCGGGTGCGTCCGGAACTGCTCGACCGGTTGGTCAACCAGGCCGGCGAGGTGATGATCTCCCGCTCGCGCATGGAGTCCGAGCTGGTCACGCTGCGCGGTTCGCTCAAGGACCTGACGGGCAACCTCGACCGTTTGCGCATCCAGTTGCGGGACATCGAGTTGCAGGCCGAGACCCAGATGCAATCGCGTCTGGCACAGGCCCGCGATGCCGACCAGTCGTTCGACCCGCTGGAGTTCGACCGCTTCACCCGTGTGCAGGAACTCACCCGCATGATGGCCGAGTCGGTGAACGACGTGGCCACCGTGCAGCGCAACCTGCAGCGCGCCGTGGAGGCGACCGAAGATGGTCTGGTCGCCCAGGGCCGTCAGACGCGTGAGCTGCAGCGCGACCTGTTGCGCACCCGCATGGTGGAGTTCGAAGGCATTTCCGAGCGCCTGTACCGCGTGGTGCGTCAGTCCTCCAAGGAAACCGGCAAACAGGTGCGCCTGGACATCGTCGGTGGCCACATCGAAATGGACCGGGGCATCCTTGACCGGATGACCGCCGCTTTCGAACACCTGCTGCGCAACTGCGTGGTGCACGGTATCGAATCGCCCGAGGCGCGGCTCGCTGCGGGCAAACCGGCCGAAGGCCGGATCGAGATCCGGCTGGCCCACGAGCTCAACGACGTGTCGCTGGTGTTCCAGGACGATGGAGCCGGGCTGGACCTGGAGCGTCTGCGCGAGAAGGCGCTGTCGCAGGGTTATGTGGTCGCGGGCACCGAGCTCAGTGACGAAGAAGCGGCCCAACTTGTCTTCATGCCGGGACTGACCACCGCCAGTGAGGTCTCTTCACTGGCCGGGCGCGGCGTGGGCATGGACGTGGTGCGCACCGACGTGGTGGCTCTGGGTGGCCGGGTCGAGACCCGCACCCGGCCGGGCCTCGGTACCGACTTCAAGCTGGTGCTGCCCCTGACCACGGCGGTGACGCAGGTGGTGATGGTGCGCGCGGGCTCGCTCACGCTGGGCGTGCCGTCGAATCTGGTGGAGCTGGTGCGGCGTGTCAGTGCCGATGAACTGGCGCAGTCCTATGCCAAGGGCACTCTGACCGTGGCGGGCGAAGAGGTGCCGTTCTACTGGGCCGGGGCGCTGTTGCAGTCCTCCGTGCGGACGCAGGAAGCCCAGGGGCGCACCCTGCCGGTGGTGATTTTCCGAAGTGCGGCCCAGCGTGTGGCCATGCACGTGGACGAGGTGCTGGGCAATCAGGAAGTGGTGGTCAAGAACCTGGGACCGCAGCTTTCGCGCCTGCCGGGTCTGGCGGGCATGTCGGTGCTGGCTTCGGGCGCGGTGGCGCTGATCTACAACCCGGTGGCACTGGCCACGGTGTATGGCCCTCAGGTGCAAGAGTGGGTGTCTAGCCAGATGCAGCAGCCGGTACAGGCCGGCGCGGAGACACCGCTGCCGATGGACACGGCGGCGAGCGCCGTGCCGCTGGTGTTGGTGGTCGACGATTCCATCACCGTGCGCCGTGTGACGCAGCGCCTGCTGCAGCGCGAAGGCTACCGCGTGTCGCTCGCCGCGGACGGTCTGCAGGCGCTTGAACGCCTGCAGCAGGAGCGTCCGACGGTGGTGTTGTCCGACATTGAAATGCCGCGCATGGACGGTTTCGATCTGGTGCGCAACATCCGCAGCGATCCGCGCCTCGCGGCCTTGCCGGTGATCATGATCACGTCGCGCATCGCCGAAAAGCACCGCGAACACGCGCGTGAACTCGGTGTGGACCACTACCTCGGCAAGCCGTACGCGGAAGACGAGCTGCTGGCCCTGATCGGGCACTACGCCAAGGCGGGCATCGAAGCCTGACCGTTCAATAGGCGCTGAACCTGAAGACCCCGGCCACCGCGCCGGGGTCTTTCATTTGGGCGTGGCGTTGGGCTTTTTCACCACCGCATAACGCAGCAGCGTGCGTTCGCGCGCCTCGGCGTGGTCCACCACCGGGTGCGGATAGGTCTTGCCGAGTTCCACGCCCGCCGCCGCCAGCTCCAGTTCTCGGGCCTGCCAGGGCGCATGGATGCAGGCGTCGGGCAAGCTGGCCAGCTGGGGCAGGTAGCGGCGGATGAATTTGCCTTGCGGGTCAAAACGTTCGCTCTGGGTGATCGGGTTGAAGATGCGAAAGTAGGGCTGGGCGTCGCAGCCGCTGGAACTGGCCCACTGCCAGCCGCCGTTGTTGGCCGCGAGGTCGAAATCGATCAGGTGGTCGGCGAAATAGGCTTCGCCCCAGCGCCAGTGGATCCCGAGATCCTTCACCAGAAAACTCGCCACCACCATGCGCAACCGGTTGTGCATGTAGCCGGTCTGGTTGATCTGCGCCATCGCCGCGTCCACCAGCGGGTAGCCCGTGCGGCCTTCGCACCAGGCGGCGAACAGCTCTTTCGCGTGTTTACCTTGTTCGAACCGGATGTGGTCGTACTCGGGCTTGAAGGCCTTGTCCACCACGTGCGGAAAGTTGGCGAGGATCTGGTGGTAGAAGTCGCGCCAGATCAGTTCGCTCAGCCAGGTGCTGGCACCGGCCATGCCCTGCAGGTGCATCTGGTAGGCCACGCTGGCCACCTGGCGGATCGAGAGGGTGCCAAAGCGCAGGTGCACGCTGAGGTAGCTGGGCCCCTTGATGGCGGGGTAGTCGCGGGTCTCGTGGTAGCGGTCGATGCGCTGCACAAAATCCTCGAAGAGCTGGTGCGCGCCCTGCGCACCGGGCGCCATCTTGAGCTGGGCGGGGTCGATGGGTTCGAAGTCGATGTCGGACAGACGCGGTACTGGCGCATTCCATTCGCCGCCCACCGGGCCGGGCAGGGCGCCCAGCGAGGCCGCGTACCGGGCCACCGGGTAGGGCTTGAGCTGGAAACTGTCGACTTGCCTGAGCCAGGCGTTCTTGTAGGGCGTGAAGACGCCGAATGCGTGGCCCGCCTGCGTCAGCACCTCGCGGCGTTCGAAGATCACATGGTCCTTGTGGCCATGGAACATGATGCCTTCATGGGCCAGTTGACCCAGCACGTGCGCATCGCGCGCGTGGGCGGCGGGCTCGTCGTCGTGGTTGGCGAACACCGCCTGCACCTGCAGCTGCCGGGCCAGGGCGGGGATTTCATCCCGCGCGCGCGCGTGGCGCACGATCAGTCCGGTGGCTTCGGTGCCGTGCTCGCGACCCATCGCGCGCAGCCGGGCATCCAGCTGCACCAGCGATTCCCGGATGAACGTCACCCGCCGGTCGGCGGTCAGACCGCGTGTCAGCAACGGCTCCAGGATCTCGGTGTCCAGGACGAACACACACCACACCTGACGACAGTTTTTGAGTGCGTGGTAGAGCGCGGCGTTGTCTTCGGCGCGCAGGTCGCGGCGAAACCACATCAGGCCTTTGTCGTAGGTGTTCATGCGCTGGACGGTCGGGTTGCAAGGCGGGGCGCTGCGAACGGGGCGGCGGCTTAAAATCCCGCCATGACCGACGATTTTGCCCCCATCAACCTGACCAATCATTTCCTGATTGCGATGCCCGGTCTCAGCGACGAGCTTTTCGGTCGCAGTGTGGTGTTCATGTGTGAGCACAGCGAGCGCGGTGCCCTCGGTCTGGTGATCAACAAGCCCAGCGACATCCTGTTGCCGCGCCTGTTTGAAAAGGTCGACCTGCCCATGGGCCGCGAAGACCTGGCGCTGTTGCCGGTGTTTCAGGGCGGCCCGGTGCAGACCGAGCGCGGCTTTGTGCTGCACGAGGCGATCGAAGGCGGCGAAGGCGAGTCGGTCTACGCTTCCACGCTGTCCATTCCGGGCGGGCTGGAGATGACCACCTCCAAGGACGTGCTCGAAGCCATGTCCTCGGGTGCCGGGCCGCGCAAGGTGTTTGTCACCTTGGGCTACGCCTCGTGGGGTCAGGGGCAGCTCGAATCCGAGATCACCGAAAACAGCTGGTTGACCGTGGAGGCCGATCCGAGCCTGATCTTTGACGCGCCCGTGGCCGAGCGCTATGAGCGGGCCATGGCCCTGCTGGGCCTGCAGCCATGGATGCTGTCGCCAGATGCGGGCCATGCATGATGGTGGTGGAAGTTCCGGTCAACGGTCAGAGTTTTTTAGCCTTTGATTACGGCCTGAAACGCACGGGCGTGGCCAGCGGAAACCGTATCACGCGCACCGCCACCCCGCAGGCCACGATCGCTGCCGAAGGGGATGCGCGGTTGGCCAAAGTCGCCGAACGCATCCGGGAGTGGCAGCCCGACGCCCTGGTGGTCGGCGTGCCTTACCACCCCGATGGCGCCGCGCACGAAAACACCGCCCGTGCGCTGAAATTTGCGCGTCAGCTGCGTGGCCGTCACGGTCTGCCGGTCTATGAGGTGGACGAGCGCTACAGCACCACCGAAGCCCATGCGCTGGGCGCGAAAGATGCCGACGCCGCATCGGCCTGCATCATCCTGGAACAGTTTTTGAGGAGCCTGCCTTGAGTGCATTGCAACTGGACGCCGAACAGCTCTACCTGGCGTTGCTGAAGGGCGTGAAAAACCTGATCGCCTCCACCCCCGAGCCGGTGTACCTGGCCGGCATCACATCGGGCGGCGCCTGGCTGGCCGAGCGCCTGCAGCGCGATCTCGGGCGCGACGGCTATGCCGGCGTGATCTCGTCCAGCATGCATCGCGACGACTTCGCACAGCGCGGTCTGGCGCTCAGTGCACAGACCGTGCTGCCGTTCGACGTGAACGGCGCGCATGTGATCCTGATCGACGACGTGCTCTACACCGGCCGCACCCTGCGCGCGGTGATCAACGAACTGTTCGACTACGGTCGCCCGGCCAGCGTACAGCTGGCGGTGCTGGTGGACCGCGGTGGGCGCGAACTGCCGATCGAAGCCCGGGTCTGCGCGGCCACGGTGGTGTTGGCGCCTATGCAAACGCTTGAACTCGCGCGCGACGACGAGGGGCGCCTGAGCTTCGTGCTGGAAAACAAGAAGGAAGCCTGAAACGTGGCCAAGAACCCCCAACTCAACAAGAACGGTGAACTCATTCACCTGCTGTCCACTGAAGGCCTGTCGCGCGACATCCTCACCAAAATTCTCGACACCGCGGCCAACTTCGTGAGCGTCAGCAACCGCGAGGTCAAAAAGGTGCCGCTGCTGCGTGGCAAGAGCGTGTTCAACCTGTTCTTCGAGAACAGCACCCGCACGCGCACCACTTTCGACATCGCGGCCACGCGCCTGTCGGCCGACGTGTACACGCTGGACATCGCACGCAGCTCCACCGCCAAGGGCGAGTCGCTGCTCGACACCATCGCCAACCTCTCTGCGATGGCGGCCGACATCTTCGTCGTGCGGCACAGCGAGTCGGGTGCGCCCTACCTGATCTCGCAGCACGTGGCGCCGCACGTGCACGTGATCAACGCCGGTGACGGCCGCCATGCCCACCCCACGCAGGGCCTGCTGGACATGTACACGATCCGGCACTACAAGAAAGATTTCACCAAGCTCTCGGTGGCCATCGTCGGCGACGTGCTGCACTCGCGCGTGGCGCGCTCCGACATCCACGCGCTGACCACGCTGGGTTGCCCGGACGTGCGCGTGGTCGGGCCACGCACCCTGGTGCCCGGTGATCTGTCGCAGATGGGCGTGCGCGTCTGCCACACGCTGGAAGAAGGCATCAAAGACTGCGACGTGGTGATCACGCTGCGGCTGCAGAACGAGCGCATGAGCGGTGCGCTGCTGCCGTCGAGCCAGGAGTATTTCAAGAGTTTCGGGCTCACGCCCGAGCGCCTGCGCTGGGCCAAACCCGACGCCATCGTCATGCACCCGGGGCCGATCAACCGCGGCGTGGAGATCGACTCCGCCGTGGTGGACGGACCGCAGAGCGTGATCCTGCCGCAGGTCACTTTTGGTATTGCGGTGCGCATGGCTGTCATGGGCATCGTCGCAGGAAACGAAGCATGAAGATACTGATTCAAAACGGCCGTGTCATGGACCCGGCCACCGGCCGCGACGAGCTGGCCGACATCGCCATCGCAGCCGGTCGCATCATCGCCATCGGCAACGTGGCGCCCGATTTCCATGCCAACCGCACCATCGACGCCACCGGCTGCGTGGTCGCACCGGGCCTGGTGGACCTGGCGGTGCGCCTGCGCGAGCCCGGCCAGGAACACGCAGCGATGCTGGAGAGCGAAATGGCCGCGGCGGTGGCCGGCGGTGTGACCTCGCTGGTCTGCCCGCCCGACACCGATCCGGTGCTGGACGAACCCGGCCTGGTGGACATGCTCAAGTTCCGGGCTGAAAAGCTCCACCAGGCGCGCGTCTTCCCTCTCGGTGCGCTCACGCGCGGGCTCAAGGGCGAAGAGCTCACCGAAATGGCCGAGCTCACCGAGTCGGGTTGCATCGGTTTCGGTCAGGCCGAGGTGCCGATCGTCAACGTGCAGGTGTTGCAGCGAGCGCTGCAGTACGCCGCCACCTTTGGCTACACCGTCTGGCTGCGCCCGCAGGACTTCTGGCTCGGCAAGGGCGTGGCCGCCAGCGGCCCTCTGGCCACACGCATGGGCCTGGCCGGCATTCCGGTGATGGCCGAGACGATCGCGCTGCACACGTTGTTTGAACTGTTGCGCTCGGTGCACGGCAAGGGCAGCGAAGCGCGCGTGCACCTCTGCCGCATCAGCAGCGCCGCCGGGCTGGAACTGGTGCGCCAGGCCAAGGCCGAAGGCCTGCCGGTGAGTTGCGACGTGAGCGTGCACAACCTGCACCTGACCGATGTGGACATCGGTTATTACGACAGCCGCCTGCGCCTGCAGCCACCGGTGCGCCAGCAACGCGACCGCGATGCCCTGCGCGCCGGGTTGGCCGATGGCAGCATCGATGCGCTGGTGTCCGACCACAACCCGGTGGAAAGCGACGCCAAGGTGCTGCCCTTCGCCGAAGCCGAGCCCGGCGCCACCGGCGTCGAACTGCTGCTCGGCCTGGCCTGCAAATGGGCGCAACAGGATGGCCTGGGCCTGATGCAGGCCCTCACCGTGCTGACCACCGGTCCGCAGGCGGTGCTGGGCAACAGCCTGGGCACGCTGCAGCACAGCGTGGGCCAGCTGACCGTGGGTGGTCAGGCCGACCTGTGCATCTTCGATCCCAACGCCAGCTGGCGTGTGGAGCCGGCGGCGCTGCGCAGCCAGGGCAAACACACGCCCTTTGGTGGCCATGAAATGCCGGTGCGCGTGCGTGCCACGCTGGTGGCTGGCCAGGTCGCGCACGAGCTGAGCCCGGCCGCGGCACTGGCGTGAGCGCACGCGGGTCGCGCCTGGCAGCGCTGTGGCGGGCCGTTCGCGCCCTTGGCCATGTGCTGCGCGGCCTGTGGATCATCCGCAGCGAGTTCGGGCAGCTCACGCCCGACCAGTGTGCGCTGATGGTGCGCGAGTGGTCGCGCCAGATGCTGCGCATCATGGGCGTGGAGCTGGTGGTGTGTGGCACGCCGCCCGCAAACGGGCCGGTGCTGCTGGTGGCCAACCACATCTCCTGGCTCGACATCGTGGTGATGAACGCCGCGCAGCCGGCTCGCTTCGTGTCCAAGGCCGACGTGAAACACTGGCCGGTGCTGGGTGCACTCATCACCGGCGCGGGCACGCTCTACATCGAGCGCGAGAGCCGGCGCGACGCCATGCGGGTGGTGCACCAGATGGCAGAACGCCTGCGCGCCCACGACACCATCGCCGTGTTTCCCGAGGGCACCACGGGCGATGGCCGTTCGTTGCTGCCGTTCCACGCCAACCTGTTCCAGGCGGCCATCTCGGCCAATGCGCCGGTGCTGCCGGTCGCGATGACCTATGTGGATGGCGCCAGCGGCGCGCGCAGCGACGCCCCGCTGTTCATTGGTGACACCACGCTGGTCGCTTCGATCTGGAGCACGCTGCGCGCCCAGGATCTGCAGGCCGTGGTCCATTACGGCGAACCCCAGTTCTTTCAGGGGCGCGACCGGCGGGCCTGGGCGCAGGACGTGCGCACCGAGGTGGCGCAGATGCTGGGGCTGGCGCCACTAGAAATGTGAACCGACCCGTTTTCCATGGCACCGGAGATCCACCCCGACGCATGAAAGGGTGCAGCTCAGGGTAACGCCGGGCCGGCTTTGCCGGACGGCCAGTGCTGCCCCATTGAGGGGGTAGCGCGAAGCGCTGCGGGGGTGTTTCAGTTCAGCCCTTCACGCGCTGCATCATCAGTTCGGTGTTGGTCTTGCGGTCGGCATTGACCTTCTGCACGGCGGGCCGTTCGCCCAGGCGCTTGAGGTAGTCGCGCACGGGCAGATCGGCCAGGTAGTCGCGGCCATAGATGATCCGGGTCGCGCCACTCACCAGGGGCAGGTGCACGGCAGCGGCCACATCGGCCAGGGTGAAGCTGTCGCCTGCGATGAAGGGCGAAAATTTCGCCAGCTTGGCGAAGGCCGCGATGTTCTTCTCCAGTTGCTGACCGGTTTTTTCCTTGGCCGCGTCGCTGATCTTGCCGCCGAAAAAGGCCTCGGGGTAGAGGTTGCGCGCGACCAGCTCCAGGTGCAGTTCCAGGTAGCGCAGCAGTTCGCGGACCTTGGCCGCGGCAAACGGATCGGCGGGCAGCAGTGGTTGCTGCGGGTACTTGGCTTCGATGTATTCGAGCATCACGGTGGACTCGCAGAGCGTGCCCTCGTCGGTCGTCAGGTAAGGCACCTTGCCCAGCGGGCTGGCGGCCCTGTCGGTCTCGCCCACCCAGGCCAGTTCTTCCTCAAAAGGCACGCTTTTTTCGAGCAGGGCGAGCTTGACTTTGTTGTAGTAGTTGCTGGCCGCGAAGCCGCAGAGTGTGAGCATGAAAGTCTCCGTTGTGGTCTTGTCGAGTGCCCATCGTATCGGCGACCCGGACACCGCAGGGTCGCGCATTTGACCCGCCGCTGATAGACTCTCGGTATGCACTTCGTACGCGCCCACCGCCGACTGACCTCATGGCTTGCCATGCTGGTCATGGTGTTTGGCGCGCTGGCGCCTGCCGTGGCCCAGGCCATGGTGGCCTCTTCGGACCGCGCCGATTGGGTCGAGGTCTGCAGCGCCAGCGGCATGCTCTGGGTCAAGGCAGACGGGTCCGGGGCGGTCGATGCGGGCATGGACGAACCCATGTCCGACGCGTCCCAGCATTGCCCCTGGTGCAACCTGCACGGCGGGGCTGCCGGCCTGCCACCCGTGGCCCACGTTGTGGGCTTTTTGGATGCCCCGGCCGATCCGGTGCCGGCTTTTTCTCGCGCCTCAGAGCCTTCCGCAGTCTGGGCCGCGCCCCAGGCCCGCGGCCCCCCGCTCGCTTCCTGACTTCACCACGGCTGCGCACCTTGACGGGTGCTGCGTGTGTTCCATGACGTTCAGGAGGCCTCATGCCTCACATTGTCCGAATTGCTTCTCCGGCGCTGCAGCGGATGTCCCGCCGCCGCGTCAACACCTGGCTGGGTGCGGCCGCGCTTGGCGGCCTGCTGCCCGGCTGTGACCAGCCGCTGAGCAAACCGCCTGCCGCCGCCTTCAAAGGCATCGACATCACCGGCGCGCCTTATGGGCGTGGTTTTGCACTGACCGATTTCAACGGCCAGTCGCGCACCCTGGCCGACTACAGCGGTCGGGTGGTGATGCTGTACTTCGGCTTCGTGCAGTGCCCGGATGTGTGCCCCACCGCACTCACGCGGGCCGCTGCCGTGAAGCAGCAACTCGGCGCCGACGCCGCACAGCTGCAGGTGATCTTTGTCACCGTGGACCCGGAGCGCGACACGCCCGAGCTGCTGCGCGACTACATGGCCGCGTTCGACCCCTCGTTCATGGCGCTCACCGGCAGCCCCGAGCAGATCAAGGCGGTGGCCGACGAATTCCGGGTCTATTACAAGAAGGTCCCGACCGGCAGCACCTACACCATGGACCACACCGCGCTGAGCTACCTGTTCGACCGCGAAGGCCATATCCGCGTGGTGCTGCGCCACGAACAGACCGCCGACGACTACACCGCCGACATCCGGCAGCTGCTGGCCGAAAAGCCGGTCTGACGTTTTCCTTTTCTTCAACGCAAATCCAACTGGAGTCATCATGAAAAAACTGCTCATCGCTTCGCTGCTCGCCGTCACCGCCGGTGCCTGGGCGCAAACCACGGTCAAGGTCGAAGACGCCTGGGTGCGCGGCACCGTGGCCACGCAAAAGGCCTCGGGCGCCTTCATGCGCCTCACGCCCTCGGCCAATGCCCGTCTGGTGGCGGTCGAGTCGCCCGTGGCCGGCGTGGTGGAAATCCACGAAATGGCGATGGAAAACGACGTCATGAAGATGCGCCAGATCCCGGGTCTGGACCTGGCCGCTGGCCGCACCACGGAGCTCAAGCCCGGCGGCTTTCACGTGATGCTGATGGACCTGAAACAGCCGCTCAAGGGCGGCGAGAGCGTGCCCCTCACCCTGGTTTTCGAAGACGCCACCAAGCAGCGCTTCACACAGGAAGTCAAGGCGCCGGTGACCGCGCTGGGAGGCGGCAATGCCCCCATGCCCATGAAGCCGGGCGCTGACATGAAGCCCGGCATGGAACACAAACACTGAGCATGTCCTTCGACCACTTCGGGAGCGACTCCATGAACTTTTCATCTTCCACCCTTCGTCATGCCGCCCTTGCTCTGGTCCTGTTGCTGGGCAGCGGGCTGGCAGCGGCCAAATCCGTGCCCGGCGACGGCGCCATCCCCGTGGTCGAGCTGATGCCGCTGACCCTGAAGCACGAGGCGGACCTCAAGCTCACAGCCGAGCAGATCCAGGCGCTGGACGACTACCGCAAGCAGGCCATGCCCGGCCGCGTGGCGCTGCAGAAAAAGATCCTGACGCTGCGCGGCGAACTGCGCATGGCGATCCTGGACAACCAGCCCCCCGCGAATCGTGAAGCGCTGATGAAGCAGATCGCCGAAGCCGAGGTCGAGCACTTCAAGGGCCGCGAGCGTTGTGTGGAGGCCCTGCGCAAGATCATGAGCGCCGAGCAGTTCACCCAGATCAGCCAGCTCTACCTCGACGGCCTGCGTTGACCGGCATCTGCGCTGACTGAAACGCCACCCATGTCCACCCGTCTGATGCGTGCCCTGGCGCGCGGCCTGCTGGCCGCGATGCTGCTGGCCGTGCTCGCGCCCGCCGTCTCGCGTGCGCTGGCCAGCACGCGGGTGGCGGGCGACTGGGTGGAGCTTTGCACCTCGCAGGGCATGCAATGGGTCCAGTTGACGGCCGAGGAGGTTGGGGCTGATCCGCTCAGTGCCGACGACCTGCTGCACGCCCTGGACGATTGCGGCCATTGCGCTCTGGCGGCCGAACGTTTTGCGCCCCTGTTGCCCACGCTGCCGGTGCTGCCAACGGCAGACGGCGCCTGGGCTACCCCGCGGCACCTGGCCGCCATCCAACACGACCTGGCCGCGCCCAGCCCCGGCGCACGCGGGCCCCCGCTGCTGAGCTGAACCCGTCGCGCGACCCCAAGGAGTGGGGTCGCTGGTTCAGAGGCCGGTGGGTTCCACCGGCATGTCTCAGGAGCTTTTCATGACTTCAACCGTCTCTTCCGTGGCGCTGGACTGCGCCAGCAACCAGTCGATTTTTCTCGCCGGTGAATCCGGTCCTGTGTGGCGCGTGGTCGAAGGTGTCGTGCACCTGGACCGCGACAGTGGCCCGATCCGCCAGCCGGTGCAACTGGCCCTGCCGGGCGACCTGATCGGCGCCGAGTCCCTGTGTGGCCAGCCCTACCAGCTCAGCGCCAGCGCGTTCACGCGTTGCCGCCTGGAGCCGGTGCGCCCGGATGCCGCGCCCGAACCCTTGCTGCAGCAGGCCCTGCTGCAGCAACTGGACCGCAGCCAGGACATGGCCTACCTGCGCAGCGGCAGCGTGCAGCAGCGTCTGACCCATCTGCTGGGCCTGATGGGGCTGGACCGCGCGGTTCATGAAGCCGGCCGGATGGGCCAGGCCGATGCGGTGCGCGAGGCCCTGCCCACGTTGCGCGAGGTGGCCCTGCTGGTGGACGCCAAGACCGAAACCGTCTGCCGCGCCCTGGCGCAACTGCTGCCCCCGCGCAGCCGCAAGCGCGGACCGGTGCGCGCCGTTCGCGACTGGTCGAGCACAGCGCCCGCGCGCCTGGCCACGGCCTGGGCGGCCAACGCGGCACCGCTCGGCGTGGCCGCGTGACGCACCTCTGACCACACACCTCGGCCACTGACGCTCCGCTGTACGGATCGTGCGCGCAGCACGCGTGGCGATCCACCGGATGCGGATGGACGGTGACGCCGTGCGCCTGTGCGCCGTCCCTGCGCGGGAGCTGCCCGCCCGGAGCGAGGTACCACTGCGCCCGCACCGCGCCCAGGCACGTTCGCCGCTGACCACGTCGCTGCATCCATCCGCTTGCTCTTCTTTTTTGCCTTCAACAACCAGGACTCTCCATGATCGATCTCCGCCCGTCCCACTTCCACCGCGCCATGGCGCTGGCCATGCCCGCACTGAGCCTGCTGTGCAGCCAGGTGCTGGCGCAGGACGCCGCCGTCAGCACCTTGCCGGCTGTGACCGTTCGTGCCGACCAGGCCGCGCTGCCCGGCGCCACTCCCGTGGACCCGGCCAGCCTGCAGCCGCAGCGGGCGGCCACCAGCGACACCGCCCGCCTGCTGCAGGACATCCCCGGTGTGAGCCTCAATGGGGCGGGTGGTGTGTCGAGCCTGCCTTCGATGCACGGCCTGGCCGACGACCGGTTGCGCATCCAGGTCGATGGCATGGACCTGATCGCCTCCTGCCCGAACCACATGAATCCGGCGCTCTCCTACATCGATCCCACACAACTGGGTTCGCTCAAGGTGTACGCCGGCATCTCGCCGGTGAGCGCCGGCGGCGACAGCATCGGCGGCAGCATCCTGGCCGAGACGCGCACGCCCGAATTTGCGCAACCGGGTGAAGCCACCATCCGCCGCGGCGAGGTGGGCGCCTTCTACCGCAGCAACAACCGCGCGCGCGGCCTGAACCTCTCAGCCACTCTGGCCACCGAGCAGCTCAACGTCAGCTACAGCGGCGCCACCAGCCAGGCCGACAACTACACGGCGGGCGGTGACTTCAAGACCTACGACTTCACCGGCCGGCCGGGCCACACGCTGGCGCGCGACGAAGTGGGCTCCACCGCCTACGAGACGCGCAACCATTCCCTGGGGCTGGCGTTCCAGCAGGACAACCACCTGTTCGAGGCGAAGCTGGGGGTGCAGGACATGCCCTACCAGCTCTACCCGAACCAGCGCATGGACCTGCTCGACAACGACCAGAAGAGCATCAACCTGAGCTACACCGGCCAGCTCGACTGGGGCACGCTGGAAGCGCGCGTCTACCACGAGACCGTGGACCACTTCATGGACTTCGGCGCCGACAAGCGCTACTGGTACGGCACCGCTTCGGGCGGACCGATGGTGGTCAACGGCGCCCCCTGCAGCCCCATCAGCGCCTCATGCGCCGCCGGCATGCCCATGTTCACCGAGGGCAAGACCACCGGCTTCAGCGTCAAGGGCGAGCTGCCCCTGGGCGAAACCGACCGCCTGCGCGCGGGCGCCGATCTGCAGCGCTACCGCATCAACGACTGGTGGACGCCCTCGGGCGGCGGCATGTACCCCGGCACCTTCTGGAACATCCGCGACGGCGAGCGCGACCGCACGGGGCTCTGGAGCGAATGGGAGTCGCGACCGAGCGCGCAGTGGATGACGCTGGTCGGAGCGCGCGTGGAGCGGGTGAAGATGAACGCTGGCAGCGCGGTCGGCTACAACCCGGCCGGCATGGGCTTCCAGGCCCGCGATGCCAACGCCTTCAACGCCCGCGGCCGCCGCTCGACCGACACCAACGTCGACGGCACCGCCCTGGCGCGCTACACCGCCAGCGAGCAGGTCGACATCGAATTTGGCTTCGCCCACAAGGAGCGCTCGCCCAACGTCTACGAACGTTTCCCCTGGTCCACCTGGCAGATGGCGGCGCTGATGAACAACTTCGTGGGCGACGGCAACGGCTACGTCGGCAACCTCGACCTGAAGCCCGAGAAGGCCAACACGCTGTCGGCCACGTTCGACTGGCACGCCGCCGACAAGACCTGGGGCTTCCAGGCCACGCCGTACTACACGCGCGCCAGCGACTACATCGACGCGGTCCAGTGGGACGCCACCACCAACCAGGCAACAGCGACCCCGGTGAGGAACAAGTTCAGCGTGCTGCGCTACACCAACCAGACCGCGCGCCTGTTTGGCGTGGACCTGGCCGGGCACGCGCCACTGGCCAACAACGCGCTGGGCGACTGGGGCCTCAAGGGCCTGCTGAACGTCACCAACGGGAAAAACCTTGACACCGGCAACGGGCTCTACAACGTCATGCCGCTCAACGGCAAGCTGGCGCTGACCCACAAGACCGGCGGCTGGGACAACAGCCTGGAACTGGTGGCGGTGAAGGCCAAGACCACCGTGTCATCGGTGCGCAACGAAATCCGGACGCCGGGCTACGGGCTGGTCAACCTGCGTGGCAGCTACTCGTGGAAAACGGTGCGGCTGGACTTCGGCATCGAGAACCTGTTCGACCGGCTGTACTTCCTGCCCACGGGCGGCGCCTACGTCGGCCAGGGCACCACGATGAGCAACCCCATGCTGCCCAACTACCCGCAGTGGGGCACGGCCGTGCCGGGCATGGGCCGCACGCTGTACGCAGGCGTGAACCTGAAGTTCTGAGCCTCAAAACCCAAAACCTTCCCAAAAAATCCAGACAGGTTTCCAGATGAAGACCACCCAAAAAACCCTCCTGGCCGCTGCCGTCGCGGTCTTGGCCGCCCCAGGCACCTGGGCGCAGACCGGCCCGGCCCCGACGCAGACCCTGCGCCAGACCACCGTGACCGGCTCCTCCATCGATGACCGCTTCGGCGACAGCACGCGCGAACCGACCAGCACGGTGAGCCTGTCCGGGCGCGAAATCGAGGCGCAGCATGCCGACAACCTGGTGCAGGTGCTCAAGGCCATCCCAGGCGTGACCATCGACACGCAGGGTGGAGACGACCTGAAGATCAAGTTCCGCGGTGTGGAGAACCAGCGGTACATGGGCGAGAAGCCGGGCGTGGCCATCGTCATCGACGGCGTGCCGGTGTTCGAGCGCACCGGCAAGGTCAACATCAACCTGGACAACATCGAGAGCATCAAGGTCATCAAAGGCGGCGCGTCCTACCTGTTCGGCGAGGACGCGCTCGCTGGCGCGGTCATCATCACCACCAAGCGTGGCGCCACCAACAAGGGCGTGTCCGTTGAGACCGATGTGGGGGCCTATGGCTACCAGCGCGAGCTCGCGCGCATCGGCCGCGCGAGCGACAACTGGTCTGGCCACCTGCAGTTGTCCCAGCGCAAGGCCGACGACTACCACTTCCAGTCGAACTACAAGTCCCAGGCGCTCGCGGGCAACCTGCGCTGGCTGCTGAATGGCCCTGACCCTGGGTCTGGAAAAGGAAGACCGCTTCCGCGACAAGCACGGCACCGTGACGGGCGTGACGCAGGCCGCGCTCGACCCCAGGGGCACGCTGGGCCGCGACTACGCGCGCCACTTCGACGTGGACCTGGAGCGTGTGAACCTCACCTATTCCAACGACCTGTCTGAACGCACCAACCTGCTGGCGCTGGCCTACCAGTACCGGGATCACACCCAGTTCTGGTCGGCACCGCAACGCTTCAGCTCCACCGGTGCCCCCATCTCCAGCCCCGACGCCTACACCACGTTCAACGACTACCACCAGACGCAACGCGGGGTGAAGAGCGAGTTGCGCACCACCACGGGCCCGATGGCCTGGATGGGCGGCGTGGAGTTCAAACGCAACGAGTACCTGAACCAGACCCATGCCATGGTCGGCTACAGGAACAGCCCGAGTCCCATGGAAAGGCCCACGGCAGCGGGCACCGTGTTCACCGACGACCGCACCGGCGAAAGCGTGCAGGCGCTCTACGGCGAAGGCCAGTGGCGTCTGGCCACGGACTGGACACTGACCGGCAACCTGCGCCACGACCGCATCGAGCTCGACTACGACGCCAAGCCGGTGTCCGGCAACCGCAACTCGGCCATCGCCGAACGCAAGACCTTCGACGCCGACAGCGCGCGCCTGGGCCTGAGCTGGAGCGGCCTGGCCAACACCGTGCTGTTCGGCAACATCTCCACCGGCTTTCGCGCCCCCACGGTGGACCAGCTCTACCGCGGCAGCCAGAACCCCTCGGGCAGCGTGGCCAACAACCCCGACCTGAAGACGGAGCAGGCCACCAACTTTGAAGTCGGCATGCGCAAGACCTTCACGCTGCTGGACCGTGAGGCCAGCCTCCAGACCGCGGTGTTCCAGATCGACCGCAAGGACTTCATCCTGGACACCAACGGCCAGTATTCGAACGGCAACGCGGCCAACATCGCCCGCTACGAAAACATCGGTGGCGCGCGCTCGCGTGGCCTGGAGCTGGCACTGCAGTCCTCGATCTCGCCCGCCTGGAGCTGGGACCTGGCCTACACCTACCTGGACTCGACCTTTACCCAGTACGACCAGTTCCTGCTGGCACAGGGCAATCCGCGCGGCACGCTGGTCGGCACCGGCGCGTGCACGGGCCCCAATCCCAACTGGAACAACTGCTACCAGCTCGTGCCCTACAACAACACCGGCAACAAGGTGCCCCGCGTGCCGCCCCATGCCGTCAATCTGCGCACGTCGTGGAAGCCGGACCAGGCCTGGAAGCTGTCGACCGAACTCGATTACCGCGCCACCGCCTGGGCCGACGAAATCAACCAGGAAAAATGGCCGGGCCGCACGGTGTTCAACCTGATGGTCGACTACAGGCGCAAGACCACCTGGCTCAGCGGGGCCACGCTGAGTGCCTTCGTGCGGGTCGACAACGTGTTCGACAAGCGCCACTACACCATCGCGCGCGGCACCAACGACGCGCAGAGCTATGCCACCAACTTCCAGTACGACGGCAGGTACAACGCGGAAGACATGTCCATCACCGTCGACCCGGGACGCGTCTGGCGCGTCGGGATGGCCCTGCGTTTCTGAGGAGGCCCCATGCAAGGACTTCGCCCCCTCGTGGAATACGCCGTGTTCGGCATCCTGCTGTTGCTCAGCGTGGCGGTGGTGGCCATCGCGCTGGAGCGGCAGCGTTTTTTCAGCCGGATCGATGCGCGTGGCTACACCAGCCGCGCCCGGCTGGAGAGCGACCTCACGCGGCGCCTGAACGTCATCGGGACCGTGGCCTCGAACGCGCCCTACCTCGGGCTGCTGGGCACGGTGCTGGGCATCATGCTCACCTTCCAGACCCTGGGCGCCACGGGCGAGATGGACGTGAAATCCATCATGACCGGGCTGGCACTGGCGCTCAAGGCCACGGCCGCGGGCATCGTGGTCGCGATCCCCTGCGTGGCGCTGAACAACGCCTTGCGCCGCCGCGTGCGGGAGCGCCTGACGGACTTCGACGAGGCCCACGGGGGCTGACGGCGCCATGGACGACATCGACGAAATCAACGTCGTGCCCCTCGTGGACGTGATGCTGGTGCTGCTCACCATCGTGCTCACCACGGCCACCTTCGTGGTGAACGGGCGCATACCCGTGGACCTGGCGGTCGCCAAGTCCGCAGCGGCTTCTCCCGCCGCGCCACTGGTGCTGACCTACACGCAACACCAGACCCTGTACCTGAACGACCAGCCGGTGAGCGATCTGGCGGCGGCACTCGCCCCGCAGCCGCGCAGTACGCCGGTGGTGGTGCGCGCCGACGGGCGCCTGGCGCTGAGCAGCTTTGTGGACCTGGTCGACAGGGTCAAGTCGCTGGGCTTCCAGCAGGTCAGCCTGGAGGTCAAGCGCTCATGAACGCCACCGTTTCGCACCGCTTGCATTGGCACGACTGGGGCCGCTCGGTCGTGTTGCATGCCGCGCTGGTCGCGGCCCTCGCCTGGGGGGTGGCCCACAGCCCGGCACCGGTCTCGCCGTCCACCCGGCTGGACATGGCCATCCAGTGGGCGGCGGAGCAACCGCCCGAGCCGGCAGTCCAACCGCCATCGCCAGTCCCTGCGCCGCCAGAGGTCAAACCACAGCCCCCCGCCCGTGCACGGTCGGCGCCCCAGCCGCCCGCGCCACCGGTCGCACCGACTATCCAGCCCTTCCCCGATGCCGTGGCAACGGCCGCCGACACGGTGATCCCGGCCGCGCCCGTGGCGACGGTGGCCACCGAGGTCCCTCGCGCCGCCACACCGGCGGTGGTGGCACCAGCACCGCCCAGCGCCAACCCGCTGGCGGCGCAGCAGGCGCGCTGGGAAGGTCTGCTGGAAGCCGCCCTGCTCAAGCACAAGCAATACCCGCTGGTGGCGCGGCGCATGGGCCAGGAAGGCCTGGTGACGGTGGAGGCCCATTTTTCCGCTCAGGGTGAGTTGCTGGATTGCTTCGTGGCCACTGGCTCGGGCTTCAAGGCGCTGGACGAGGCCGCGCTGCAACTGGTGCGCCAGGCCGCGGACCTGGTCCGCGCCACGCACAAGCCCGGCCGCGTGGCGCAGCTGCGCATTCCCATCGCCTACGAATTCAAGGAATCCTGAGATGAAACGTCTCTTCTTGTGCGCCCTGCTGGCGCTGGTGGGGCCCTGGGCGCAGGCTGCGGACAAGGTGGCCATTCTCTCCACCCAGTTCGTGCTGGAACGCAAATTTAAGCTCATGGAAGCGGTGGCCAGGGAACAGGGCATCGAGCTCGCGTGGACGCAGGTGGACGCCGAGGGCGAGGCCGGCGCGCGGCGTGTGCTCGACGGCGCGCGCTTCGTGCTGATCGACGCGCCGCGCAGCGACGATCAGGCACAGATCGAGCGCGTGGCCGGCCAGCGGCTGCGCGAGCTGAGCCTGCCCACCGCCAGCATCAACGTCATGAGTCCGCCGGTGCGCCTGCGTGCCATCCACATGGACAAGGAACAGGCGCAGCGCGTGTTCGACTACTACGTGGGCGGCACGCGCATCAACCACCAGCGGCTGTTTCAGTACCTGCAGGCCATCCTCCAGGGCGGCGACCCGAGCGCCATCGCGCCACCACTGGCGCTGCCCGATGGCGGCATCTACCACCCCGGCCACGACGGGCTGGTGTTCGAGCAACTGCCGCAGTACCTGGCGTGGTGGGCGACCAAGGCGGGGCGCCCATGGCAGGGCCTGCCGGTGATCGGCATCGAGATGTCGTCCAGCCACATCTCCGACGGCCAGCAGCGCATGCTGGACGAGACCGTGCAGGCCATCGAGCAGGCCGGTGCCCTGCCACTGATGTTCTACCGCAGCTCGCGCGTGGCCCGCGCATCGCGTGAGGCTGCGGCCACGGGCCAACCCGAAGCCACCGGCCGTCCGCCGCGCGGCGGTGGCGGCGGGCGACCGGCAGCGGCAGGTGCCAGCGGGGCGCCCGCGGTGGCCGAGCCGGGCGCTGGCTTTCCCAATCCCAGGGACATCGCCGCCGTGGCCGTGAACGAGCCGCTCATCACCCACGAGGGCAAGGTCTTGCCGCAGGTGCTGCTGGTCAACACCTTCCTCGGCGTGGACCCCGAGTCGCGCAAGGCCTGGCACAAGGCCATGGGGGTGCCGGTCATCAACGTGCTCGCCTACCGCAGTGGCACGCGTGCCGAGTACCGCAAAGACACGGTGGGCGTGAACAGCTTCTACCTGCCTTTCACGCTGACGAACGCCGAGTACATCGGCCTGCAGGACCCGGTGGTGCTGACCGCCAACGAAGGCGGCGAGCTGGTGCCCATGCCCGAGCAGATGCACATGCTGGTGGGCAAGGCCGTGAACCTGGCGCGCCTGCAGACCACGGCCAACGCCGACAAGCAGGTGGCGCTGTTTTTCTGGAACCACCCGCCGGGGGAAAAGAACCAGGGCGCTTCCAACCTGAACGTGCCGCGCTCCATCGAACACGTGGTGACGCAGCTCAAGGCCGAGGGTTATGCCTTTGACAGCACGAGCGAGAAGGACATCATTGCCGCCGTGGGCCAGATGCTGCGACCAGGTTACCGCCCCGGCACGCTGCCGGAACTCATGAAGACGGCGCACTGGGACTTTTTGCCACTGGCCGACTACCAGCGCTGGTTTTCCACGCTGCCGCCCGAGGTGCGCCAGGCGGTGAACCAGTTCTGGGGCACGGCCGACCAGAGCGTTTGGATCGCCAAGAAAAACGGTGTGACAGGCTTTGTGATTCCGCGCATGAAGCTGGGCAAGCTCGTGGTGCTGCCGCAGCCCATGCGCAGCGAGAGCGCCGCCGGGCACCACGACGAGAAGAAGCTGTTTCACGACACCAAGGTGCCGTTGAACCACTTCTACATGGCGACCTACCTGTGGGCGCGCGAGCAGTTCAAGGCCAGCGCCATCGTGCACTTCGGCACGCACGGCACGCAGGAGTGGACGCCCGGCAAGGAGCGCGGCCTGTGGGCGTTTGACGACCCGAACATCCTGGTGGGCAACACGCCCATCGTGTACCCGTACATCGTGGACAACATCGCCGAGGCCATCCACGTCAAGCGGCGGGGGCGCGGCGTGATCGTGAGCCACCAGACGCCCGCGTTCGCGCCGGCCGGTCTGTCCGACGACTTCGTGAAGATCAACGACCTGATCCGCGAGTACCAGTCGCTGGACAGCGGGCTGGTGAAGGACAACAACCGCAAGCTGATCATCGAGCAGGCGGTGAAGATGAACATGCACAAGGACATGGCCTGGCAGGTGGCCGACCTGGAGCGCAATTTCGACAAGTTCCTGCGCGACATCGAGGACTATCTGGAAGACCTGGGTTCGACCATGCAGCCACTGGGGCTGCACACCCTGGGCCAGGACGCCGAACGTGCTCACCTCATCAGCAACGTGATGCAGATGCTGGGCCAGCCCTTGTACGAACAGACCGGCGTGAAGAACGCGAAAGCCGCGTTCAAGGGGGATTACAAGGCGCTGCAGCAGACCCGGCCCTACCGCTTCGTGGAGGACCACGTGTTCTCCGACCGACCGTTGGACGAGATCACCGACACGCAGCTGCGCGCGCTGGCCCTGCGCGGGCGCAAGTTCCTGGTGGACTTGCGGGCGGCCTGGGAGATCGAGGGCGTGAGCCAGGGGCTGTCGGCGCGCTGGATCGACCCGTCCTATGGGGGCGATCCGATCCGCAACCCGGACGCGCTGCACACCGGACGCAACATGTATGGTTTCGACCCCGGGCGCGTGCCCACGCGTGCCGCCTACGAGGCGGGGCGCCAGGCGGTGCAGCAGCTCATCACCAGCTACCAGGCCACACACGGCAAGTTCCCGGAGAAGCTGGCCTTCTCCATGTGGAGCACCGAGACCATGCGCCATCTGGGCATGCTGGAAGCGCAGATTCTCTACGCCATGGGCGTCAAACCCCAGTGGGACGAAGGCGGGCGCGTGGTGGGCATGGAGGTGATTGCGCAGGCGGAACTCGGGCGCCCCCGCATCGACGCGGTGATCTCGCTCACAGGTCTGTACCGCGACCAGTTCCCGAATGTGATGGAGCGCTTCAACGAAGCCGTGGTCATGCTGGCGGCCTTGAAGGAAGATGGTCAGCAGAACTTCATCAAGGCCAACACCGAGCGCATCCAGGCCGCGCTGCTGGCCCGGGGGGTGAAGCCCGAGGAAGCCCGCGAGTTCGCGCTGACGCGGGTCTTCGGCAACGAAAGCGGCGACTACAGCACCAAGCTCACCGATGCCTCGCTGGCGTCCGACACCTGGGACGAGGGCGATGGCAAGCTGGAACGGCTCTACCTGTCGCGCATGTCCTGGGCCTACGGGCCCAACACCGCGAACTGGAGCCGCAAGCTCACCGACGGCAAGGGCCAGGAGATCAACGCCTACGCCGAACACCTGCGCGGCACCAACGCGGCCGTGTTCTCGCGTTCCAGCAACCTGCGCGGCCTGCTGGACACCGACCATCCGTTCGAGTACCTGGGCGGCATCTCCAAGGCGGTGAAGTTCCTGGACGGCCAGAACCCGCAGCTCTACATCTCCAACATGCGCGACCCGAACAAGGCCAGGCTGGAGACGGCGGAGCGGTTCATGGCCACCGAGCTGCGTTCGATCTACCAGCATCCCAACTGGATGAAGGAGATGCAGAAAGAGGGCTACGCGGGCACGCTGCAGATGCTCAACACGGTGAACAACTTCTGGGGCTGGCAGGTGATGGACCGCAACGTGGTGCGCGATGACCAGTGGCAGGAGTTTCATGAGACCTACGTCAAGGACCGCTACCAGCTGGGCATGCGCGAGTGGTTCGAAAAATCCAACCCGACGGCGCTGGCCCAGGTGGCCGAACGCATGCTGGAGGCCATCCGCAAGGACTACTGGAAGGCCGACGAACAGACCAAGCGCGAGCTGGTGCAGGTCTACCAGGACGTGGCGGCCCGGCACGACGTGTTCACCGCCAACGACACGTTCAAGGCCTACGTGAACGAGCTGGCTCAGGGCTTTGGGCTGGCCAGCCAGGCGGCATCGCGCGCACCCGGAAAACCCGCCGTACCCAAGACCGCCGCCGCCCGGCCACCCGAGGTGCCCCAGCCCCCCCCGCCAGCGCCCGAGCCACCCACCGTGCGCGGGCAGGAGCTGCGCGAAGTGCGGCACGACACCCCGGTGCAGCAGCTCATCTGGATCTATGGCTGGATGGCCGCGGCCATCGTGCTCGCCGGGATGCTGTTCCAGACCTGGCGCGCCCGCCGCACCGCCCGCTTCACGCCCCCTGTTTCACTGAAAGCCCAGCCATGAATGCCATTGAGAGTTTCCTGTACGAGATTTCGAAGTTCTTCCTGACGCCCGTGCTGGTGCTGTTGTGTCTGATGTTCGTGTATGCGCTGTTCAGCCTGGGGCAGGTGAGCATCGACCTGCTGGCGCGCACGCGTCGGCCCCACGGTCTGCGGCCCCTGCACCGCTACTGGCAGCGCCACGCCCACCTGGGCGAGGATGGGCTGGAGCTGCATGTGTTGAAACAGCTGGAGGTGCAGCGCATCGTCAGCCGCGTGGCCCCCATGCTGGGGCTGGTGGCCACCATGATTCCCATGGGGCCGGCGCTGGTGGCGGTGGCCGCGGGCAACACGAAGGGCATGGCCGAGAACCTGGTGGTGGCCTTTGCTGCGGTGATCGTGGCGCTGCTGGCTGCGGCCATCACCTTCGTGGTGCAAACCGTGCGCAGGCGCTGGCTGATGGAAGAGCTCAACGCTCTGTTGCGGGCCCTGCCCGCCCGCGGCGCCACCGTTGCGGGGGACGTGGCCCATGTCTGATGCCCGACGCATGAAACTCGACATCCTGGGTGACTCGGACGAGGACGATCCCATCCTGTCGGTGGTCAACATCATCGACGTGTTTCTGGTGGTGATCGCCGTGTTGCTGATGGCCGTGGTGGAGAACCCGCTCAACCCCTTTGCCACGCAGGACGTCCTGGTGATCAAGAATCCGGGTCGGCCGGACATGGAAATGCTGGTCAAGCAGGGCAACGAGCTCAAGCAATACCAGTCGTCCGGGCAAATCGGCGAAGGCCAGGGCATGAAGGCGGGGGTGGCGTACCGCATGAAGGACGGCAGCATGGTGTACGTGCCGGAAGCCACGCCGCCGACTGACGCGGCCGCGCAGCTCGGTTCGCCCTGACAGCCTAGCTGTGATGTTTCAGTAGGTTGTTCATCCGTCCCGGATTTGGGAAGCTGTGGTTACCAGGCCAACAGCAACTTGAATCAGGAGAACGGATGAACA